>Ga0163144_10004273_pt1 | contig 32212 bp, 32 predicted proteins | sample OliLak19BULKMAT1_FD_123175 | JGI IMG/M metagenome (GOLD analysis project Ga0163144, IMG submission 123175) | Freshwater microbial mat bacterial communities from Lake Vanda, McMurdo Dry Valleys, Antarctica - Oligotrophic Lake LV.19.BULKMAT1 | ecosystem: Environmental > Aquatic > Freshwater >... | reverse complement strand
TCGTTGGTGCGCGCCGGGCCGCCCTCGCCCGCGAACATGCGCTTGGGGTCCTCGCCCTCGCGCTTGAACGAGAACACGCCGCCCGTAAACGGGAACGATCCGGGCGCGCCCTCGAGCAAGCCGTAGCGCACGAGCGCGCCGGGCTCGTCGTCGGTCGGCAGGCACACCCGCGGCACGCGGATGTCCGACAGCGTGATCGCGGCGGTCGGGTAGCGCACCTCGCTGTTGCGGACCTTCACGACGTACTCGGGCTGCGCGTACGCGGTGCGCAGCGCCGGCAGCTCGCGAATCGCCCGCGTCGCATCGGCGGTGACGCGCTCCTGCGCGCTCGTGCGCGCAGTCGCCAGCCACTGGACCACCGCAGTCGCGCCTCCAGCCTGCGCCGCGACCTCGGCGCGTCGTAGCGCCTCGACCTCGCGCACCGCATCGACTTGGACGGCGACGTGCTTCTTGTACGCCCGCACCGCACGCGTGATGTCGCCGAGGTACTGCGCACGCTCACCGGGGATCAGGTCGGACGTCTGCGACGCGATCGCGATCTGGTCGGGCGGACACGTCGACTTCCACTGCGACGCGCCTGCGCCGGACAGCGCGCGACAGATGCCACCGTAGAGCCCGTTGACACCGCTGTCGTTGAACCGACTCGCGACGGTGCCGAAGATCGGCAGCATCTCGTCGGTGATCGCCGGGTCGAACACCCTGCGATTGCGGCGAAACTGCTTGCGGACGTCACGCAGCGCATCCTTGCTGCCGCGGCGCTCGAACTTGTTGATCGCGACGAAGTCCGCGAGATCGAGCATCTCGATCTTCTCGAGCTGCGACGGCGCACCGTACTCCGCGGTCATCACGTACAGCGTCTGGTCGGCGAGCCGCGTGATCTCGGCGTCGCCCTGGCCGATGCCGCTGGTCTCGACGATCACCAGATCGAAGCCAGCGAGCTTGCACAGCAGCACGACGTCGTCGGTCGCGCGCGAGAGCTCGCGACCCGCGTCGCGCGTCGCCATCGAACGCATGTACACCCGAGGCTCGCGCAACGCGTTCATGCGGATGCGATCGCCGAGCAGCGCGCCGCCGGTGCGTTGTCGCGTCGGATCGACGGAGATCACCGCGATGCGATGATCGTGGTCGCGCACGAGTCTCGAGATCAGCTCGTCGACGAGCGAGCTCTTGCCCGCACCGCCCGTGCCGGTGACGCCGAGCGTCGCGACTGCGGGCACCGACTGACGCCCGATCGCCGCACGCAGTGCCACCGCCGCGTCGTCGTCGCGCTCGAGCACTGACACGAGGCGCGCGAGCCTGACCGTGCGGCCCTCGGCGTCGCCGATACGAGCGAGGTCCGCGAGCGGATCCGCCGGCGCCGTCGAGAAATCCGCCGCACGGAGGATCTGATCGATCATCCCCTGCAGCCCGAGCGTGCGGCCGTCCTCGGGGCTGAAGATCCTGCGCACGCCGTACGCGTGCAGCTCTTCGATCTCGCGCGGCACGATGACGCCGCCGCCGCCACCCCACAGCCCGATGTGGCCCGCGCCCTTTTGCGCGAGCAGATCGTGCATGTACTTGAAGTACTCGAGGTGGCCGCCTTGATACGAGCTGACCGCGATCGCCTGCGCGTCTTCTTCGATCGCCGCGTCGACGACCTCTTCCGCGCCGCGGTTGTGTCCGAGATGGATCACCTCGGCGCCCGACTGCTGCAGGATGCGGCGCATCACGTTGATCGCCGCGTCGTGGCCGTCGAACAGCGCGGCCGCAGTCACCACGCGAACCTTGTTGCGACAGCGATAGGGCCCACCGTCCGGTGAGGGTGTGGGGGCGGCAGGCACGACGTGCAGCGCGGCGGAGCTCATCGAGATCGTTGCACCACAATCTCGCGCACAACCCAAGCGTCGCCGTTGCCGCAACGGGCAGCCCGGTCCTGCAGCGCTGCCGGGTGCTTCGCGAGATCCGCGGCCCGGCACGCTCGGGCGTAGGCGCGCTGCGCGGCCGAGCGTCGGTTTCGCCGTGGCCCGGCTCACGCGAGCGACGAGGCACCGGGCGAATCCCGCGAACTACGCCCGCGGGAACGACGTTCAGGGTGATCGCAACGCCGTGACCGCCCTCGCCCTCGGGGTTTGACCGCGCGGCCAGGCCCGTGCAACAACCCCGCCTTCGCGGCGTCAGCCTTTCGAAGCGACCGTTGTCGCTCGACGCGATGCGGGGGCCTGCCGACCACGCACCACGGGGAATCGTCTCAGCTTGGGCGACGGCGTCCGCAAGGGTTACACTCGCGCACCACCGTCACCTCTCTCCTTCCGCTCCCCAACCGCACCGCTCCATGGCCGACCGTCCGACAGGGTTTCAGAGAACGGCCCGCCTCGACTCGACGCCGGGCCGACAAGGCGCCGAAGAACCCGCCCCCTCCGCCGACTCGTCGCTGGCGGGCGCCTCCGCATCCTCCATCGAAATGGTCGTCTCGGATGACATCGGCCGCACGATTTCCGGCCGCTATCGCATCACCGACGTGATCGGTGAAGGCGGCATGGGCGTCGTCTACGAGGCGTGGGACGCCCAGGTCGAGCGCAAGGTCGCGATCAAGCTCGTGCGTTCCGACTCGACGTCGGATCGAAAGTTCTTGAGCCGCTTCAGGCGTGAGCTGGAGATCACCACCCAGCTCCGGCATCCCTCGACGATCCGCGTGTTCGAGCACGGCGAGACCGACGACGGCCGCCCGTACATGGTGATGGAGCTGCTGACCGGCGAGAGCCTCGCCGATCGCATGGAACGCGGCTCGATCTCCGAGATGGAAGCGCTGCAGGTCGCGCGGCAGGTCGCCGAGAGCCTGAGCGAAGCGCACGAGCACGGCGTGTTCCACCGCGACCTCAAGCCCGACAACATCTTCATCGAGACCGTCGGCGTGTCGAAGGTCGTCAAGGTGCTCGACTTCGGTATCGCGGGTGGTGTCGATGCGACGCGCCTGACGCAGGCCGGCGAGGTGTTCGGCACGCCGCAGTACATGTCGCCCGAGCAGTGCAACGGGCTGCCGCTCGATCACCGCACCGACATCTATTCGCTGGGCTGCATACTGTACGAGATGATCGAGGGTCGTCCGCCGTTCTCGGCGGAGACGCCGATGGCGACGATGCTCAAGCACGTGCGTTCCAAGGTACCGGCGCCGCGTCGCGCGGGCACCGAGACCGCGCGCGTGATGCTGATGTCGCTGCGCAAGGATCGATCGAAGCGAATCCAGACCGCCGGTCGCTTCGCCGAGCTCATCGGTCACTGCATCGGCGCACTGCGTGCGCTCAAAGAAGGCCGCGGCCCCGACAGCAGCAGGGCGATTCCGCTGCCGTCGTCGAACACCGGCTCGGTGCCGATCAACACGCAGCCGCCGCAGACCTCGACGCAGGGCATGGGTTTGGGCATGAGCGGGCACTCGGGTGCCGATCGCAAGAGCCTGGTCATCGCGCTCGGGCTCGGCGGGCTCGCGCTCGCCGTCGTACTGCTGCTGGTGTTCGGCAACCTCGGCAACAACACGAAGTCCGAGACGACGACGCCCACCACGACGACCACCACGACGACCACCGACAAGTCGCCGAAGAGCCGCCCGTTCAACCGCCCGCTCGTGCGCGCGAACGTGCCGGCGGCAAAGGTGTTCGTCGACGGCAAAGAGCAGTGCGAGACGCCGTGCGTGATCATGGTGCCCGTCGGCGACGACACCTCGCACGAGATTCGGTTGACCAAAGAGGGCTACGCCGACGTGGTCCAGAACTGGAAACCGAAGACCGTGGGTGAGCCGTTGCCGCCGCTGCCCGATCTGCGCAAGTTGTAGGGCGCCCGGCGCTCTGCCATGCTCCACGGGATCTTCTGTACCCCCATGGCCGATGACAATGATGATGATTTCGCCGCGTTGTTCGAGCAGTCGGCGCAGTCACGGCCGCCGACAGGACGGCGCCTGCGTGCGGGCGAGCCGGTCGAAGGCATCGTCGTGGCGATCGGCGAAGACACCGTGTTCGTCGATGTCGGCACCAAGGCCGAGGGCCGCATCGACAAGCACACGCTCCTCGATGACAAGGGCAACCTCCGCGTCGCGCTCGGCGATCGCGTCCGCGCGACGGTGATCGATCCCGGTGGCAACACCGCGCCGCAGCTCGTCGTGCACCTCGGCCGAGGTAACATCGACGTGACGACGCTGCAATTCGCGAAAGAAGGCGGCACGCCGGTCGAGGGCGACATCAGCAAAGCGGTCAAGGGCGGCGTCGAGGTGATGTTCGGCCCGGTGCGCGCGTTCTGTCCGGCGAGCCAGATCGATCTCGCGAAGGCCGGCGAGCTCGAGACGTGGGTCGGCCAGCGTCACTTCTTCAAGGTCATCGAGATCCGCGACGGTGGCCGCAGCGTCGTCGTGTCGCGCCGCGCGCTGTTGCAGGCCGAGCGCGAGCAGCGAGCAGCGCAGCTCGTCGGTAGCCTCGAGGTCGGCGCGGAGCTCGATGGCATCGTGCAGACGTTGCAGCCCTACGGTGTGTTCGTCGATCTCGGCGGCGCCGAGGGTCTCGTGCACATCTCCGAGCTCTCGCACAGCCGCGTCGGATCTCCTTCCGACGTCGTCTCCGTGGGCGAGCAAGTGCGCGTGAAGGTGCTCGCGATCGAAGTGCAGGCGAAAGGTGGCCCGCGCATCTCGCTGTCGATGAAGGCGCTCGTGCAGCCCGAGGCGGCAGCGCCGGCCGACGAGCTGCTCACTGGTACGGTCGGTCGCATCGAAGGCAACGGCATCTGGGTCGACACGCCGCAAGGCGGTGGCTTCGTTCCTGCGGCCGAGCTCGGCCTGCCGCAGGGCAGCGATGCACGGCGCGCCTACGAGGTCGGTCAGAGCATCGAGGTCGTCGTGATCCGACGCGATCAGGGCAAGCTGCGGCTGTCGGTGAAGCGCGTCGCCGATGCCGAGGCGCGTCGCAACTACCGCGACTTCCGCTCGGGCTCGGGTGGCGGCACGTCGCTCGGATCGCTCGGCGATCTGTTCCGCGACCGAATGCCATCCGCCCCCGAGGGCAAGGTGACCCCGGCGAAGGCGACGCCCGTCGAGCGCAAGCCCGAGGCGCCGAGCAAGCCGCGCGCGAGCGAGCCGACGGTGCGCTCCGGCACCCAGAAGCGATCCTGACCGAGGCCGCCGTGGACGGTGCGGGCCAGACTCCGACCATCACTCTGCGCAGCCTCGTCACGGCGCGCTGGGTGCAGATCGGACTGCTCGCGACGCTCGCGTTGACGCAGTGGCTCGCGCCGGATGTCGTCGCGCAGTGGCTGCGCTGGTCCACCGACGACGTGCGACCGGTGCTCGCGGTGCTGCTGGTGTGGACGGCGCTGAACATCGCGACGCGTCTGTGGCTGTCGACGCACGATCGCGTCGGCGCGAGCGCGGTCGGCCTGCAGTTCCTCGCCGACGCGGTGATGCTGACGGTCGCGCTCGGCCTGTGGGGCGGCACGACGAATCCGTTCGCTGCGCTGTTCCTCGTGCCGGTGATCCTCGCGACGCAGATCTCCGCGACGTGGACGTGGGCACTCGTCGCCGCGACCGCAGCCGGATCCGGCGTGCTGTTCGCGTGGCGTCCCCTGCCGACGTCTGCCGACGATGCGTACGTCGGTCACCTGCACGGCGCATGGATGGCGCTCGTCGCCTCGAGCGCGATCGGAGCGTGGATGGTCCAGCGCGTCACGCGATCGACGACGCGCGAGCGCAACGAGCTCACGCGACTGCGCGACGAGAACATCGCCGATCAACACCTCGCCGCGCTCGGCACACTCGCGGCCGGTGCAGCGCACGAGCTCGGCACGCCGCTCGGCACCGTGAACCTGCTCGCGGCCGAGCTGCCGCACATGGAGCCCGAAGAGCAGCGCAGTGCGATCGACACCATCAAGCGCGAGGTCGAGCGGTGCAAGGACATCCTGCACCGCATGGCCTCACCCGAGGTGCGGGTGAGCGCACTGTCGGCCCGCGACGCGCAGCCGTGGTTCCTGTGCGAGCTGCAGGACGAGCTCGACGAGCCGGACGGCGTGAAGCTCACGTTCGTCGCGACCGCAGCGACACGCGAGACCCAGGGCACCACGACGCTCGCCCGCGCGTCGCTCGGGCAGATCATCCGCGAGCTTGTCGCCAACGGCGCCGAGGCGTGCCGCAAGAAGCCCGGCAGCCGCGGCGTCACGGTGCGCATCGACGTCGTCGGCATGGAGGCACTCGTCGAGGTCGACGACGACGGTGTGGGCATGGAACCACACATTTGCGCCGCGGTTTTCGACCCGTTCTTCACGACCAAGCCCGAGGGCCAGGGCATGGGTCTCGGCCTCTACCTCGCGCGCGCGCAACTCCGGCAGCTCGGCGGTACTCTGGACCTGCAGTCCTCTCCGGGGCGGGGCACGAAGGTCACGCTGCGCGTCGCGCTCAATTGACCTCACGGCCCTCCGGGCCTGAATTTGACCTCACGGCCCTCCGGGCCTGAATTGCCCCTCATGGACACGCCTGCGACAGAGCCGACCCCCGATGCCGACGGCGACGAGCAGACGTTTTTGCTCGTCGACGACGACAAGGTGTTCTGCGGTGCGCTCGCGGGTGCGCTGCGGCGCCGCGGCTATCGCGTCGTGATCGCCCACAACCACGACGACGCGCTGTCCGAGGCGACGGCGTGGAGTCCTGAGCGTGCGCTCGTCGATCTGCGCATGCCCGGCAAGGGCGGCCTCGAGGTCGTGTCCGAGCTGCTGCGCCTCGATCCCGAGCTCCGCATCATCGTGCTCACGGGCTACGGATCGATCGCGACGGCGGTCGAGGCGATCAAGCTCGGCGCAGTGCACTACCTGACCAAGCCGGCGAGCGTCGACGAGATCATGGCGGCGTTCGATCGCACCGCCGCCGTCATCGAGGTCGAGGCTCCTGCTGCGCCGCGTCCGCTCGACGAGGTCGAGTGGGAGCATCTGCAGAAAGTGTTGACCGATTGCGGCGGCAACGTGTCCGAGGCGGCGCGACGGCTCGGAATGCACCGGCGAAGCCTGCAGCGCAAGCTGGCGCGCGGCCGGCCCGATTGATCGAATGCCGCGGATCTTCATCGGTCTCGACCTGCCCGACGCGATCGACGATCACCTCGATCTCGTCGGCGGTGGCATCCCCGGCGCGCGCTGGGAGGGTCGCGAGCGGCTGCACCTCACGCTGCGCTTTGTCGGCGACATCGAAGGCGCACGGCTGAAGGATCTGTACCGCGCGCTCGACGAGGTCGAGGCACCGCCGATGACGCTCGAGATCGCCGGGGTCGGCGTGTTCCCGCCGCGCGGCGAGCCCAAGGTGATCTGGGCCGGTCTCGCGGACGATCGCGCGGTGATCGAGCTGCAGCGGAGGATCGAGCGCATCGTCGTGCGCGCGGGCTTCGATCCGGAGGCACGCAACTTCACGGCCCACGTCACGCTCGCACGACTGCGCGATGCCTCGCGCGATCGCGTGCTCGCGTTTCTCACCCACAACGCGCTGCTCCGCACCGCGAGCTTCGAGGTGCGGGCGTTCTTCGCGTACAGTTCGGTGCTCGGGCCCGGCGGCGCGAAGTACCGCATCGAGCGGCACTTCGGGCTCGTCGGCTGATCACAGCACGGGCCGCCGGCGGGCGAAGACGGGTGAAGCTTTGTCAGAGTCCCGCGGCGCGACGGCGCGGTCCTGCGACCTCCGCCTCGATCTTGCTCGTGATGCGATTGTCGTCGTCGACGAGCACGACCTGCGGCTTCCACTTTCGCGCGACGTCGTCGGCGACCTCGCCGAACGTCGCGATGATCACCTTGTCGCCGGGGCCGGCGAGGTGGGCTGCCGCACCGTTGATGCAGATGATCCCGCTGTCGTCGTCCCCGCGCATCGCGTAGGTCACGAACCGCGTCCCGCGGGCGACGTTCCACACGTGCACCTGCTCGAACTCGAGAATGTCGGCGGCATCCATCAGCTCACCGGAGATCGTCACACTACCTTCGTAGTCGAGGTCGGCGTGGGTGACGGTCGCGCGGTGGATCTTGGCGGCGAAGACGGTGCGTTGCATGGCCGGCCGTGCCAAGGTGACCGGAGGCCGTGCGGGCGTCAAGACGCCCGACGATCGTCGGCGCCGACCGCCTTCGGCACGACGACCCAGCCACCGGAGATCCACAGGTCGGCGAACGAGGACGCCGCATCCGCGACGAGGGATTCCGATCCCGGCGCGATCGCGAGCCCACCACCGCCCACTGCATCCGGCTCGACGACGCGCCCCTGCGACCACAGATATCCCGTGAACGCGCATAGCACAGCCGCGAACACGTGGCCGTTGCGCACGACCAGCTCGGGCCACACGTAGTCGAACGCGAGATCGTCGGCGAGCGCACCGAGGATCTGCTTGCGCTCGTTCCACACGCTCGCCTGATCGCCATGGTGCGCCTTGCGAGCCCGCGCCGCGCCGAACAACGCGACCGCAGTCGCAGCGGGAGAAACCTCGATCAAGTTCTCGTGCAGACGCAGGTGCGGCGAGAGTCGTCGACGCAGATGCGCGGCACGAGCCGCGAGCGGACCGGTGCCCTGCCCCATCGCCTCGCGGACCTCGACCCCGACGCCCCCGAGCAACACCTCGACCGCACGCTGCGTATACGGCGTCACCGCAGGCTTGCCGGGGTCCGACCGGCCGCGTGTACGCAACAGCGGCGCCCATTGCCGCATCCACACCACGTCGTCGACGACACACGCGAGTGTGCCGGGACACGGCAGCGCGCACCGCAGACACGGCGGCAACACCAGCGGTGCATCGATCGCGACCACGGTCGCGTCGTCGGTCCAGCGCAACAGATAGTCCGCGAGCACCTCGTCGCGGAACAACGCATCGGTGCCCTCGGGCTCGTCGGCCAGCGCACCCGTGCCGCGCTGCCCATAGCGAACCTTCGCGTCCGCGAGCACGAGCCGCCACTGCCCATCTTTCAGGGGAAGCGGCCCGCTTCCCCCTCCGCCAACGCGAAGCGCTGGCGGAGCCTCCCGCTTTCCATCGCTGCGCTGGTGCGCACCGCCCAAGTCTTCGCGCGTCGTCTGTTCGAGTCGCGCGACTGCGGTCGTCTTGCCGCGGCCGCCTCCCAGATCGACGCCGATGAAGCGACGCAGACCCGCGCGACCGCGCGAAGCGGGCGACGTCGGATCCACAGGCCCGCTCGCCGTCACTCCGGTGTTCGCTCGCCGGCCTCGGTCATCGACGGCGAGCGATCAGAAAGGAACCGGATGTAGGCGATGAGCGCCGGCAGCTCGAGCGCGGGCAACGTGTCGACGAGCTCGCGCGCCTGTCGACGCAACGTCTCGGTCGGCCCTTCGCCGCGCTGACCGATCGGCTTCTCGAGCGGGATGTCCGGCTCGGGCGGTTGATCGGGCGCACCCCACGGTGGGTTCTCGCCGAGCAGGATCTCCTGCGCCTCGAGCCAGCCGTTGATGTAGATGTGCAGGAGGGTCGCGCGATACGTGAACCACCGATCGCGCTCGACCGGATAAGAGAGCAGCACGTCCTTGAAGCGACGGAACGCGCCCTTGCCGTCGATCGCGAGGATCAAGCGCTCACGCAGTGCATCGTCCGTCACCGACTGGACGAACCGCTCCATCCAGCGGTACTGCTCGCGCGACGATGCAGGATCGAGGTGGACGAACCGCCCCTCGGTCTTGCGGATGAGCTGCCGCTTCTCCTCGTCCTCCGGTCGCGAATCGACGATCGTCGCGACCTGGCCGGTCTTGAGATCGAGGTAGCTGTGGGTCTCGGGGGCGTTGTGCTCGAACGCCGTCTCCATTGCAGTCCAATCGGGCTTGGGCCCATCGGGCGAAACTCGCATGTTGTGACTCCGCTCAAGTTATCGTGGTCGACTCGTGGGGTTGGTCAGACCCCGTCGGCCACGGTGGGTTGGTGCGACCGCGCCCTGGGAGAACGCGGTCCCCTGCAGCTTAGTAGGGCCGCGGGGGTCGCGGCAAGTCGCGCCGTTCAGGCACCGAGGCGACGACGCAGCGCCGCGAGCTCGCGCCGGAGCGACGTACGCTCGATGCTACCGCGGTCGATGCGTCGCACGAGCGCCTCGACGACGCGCAGCGCTGCCGTGCGGCCGGAGCCCGCGCGTCGGGTGCCGAGGCGCCGTGCGGCATCGGGATTGGCCGCGGCCCGCGGGAGCGCGCGGCTGCCGTGGCCATCATCCGTGTTCCCGCGCGCGTCGCCACCCGCGGTGAACGGCGCGGTCGCGCCATTCGTGCGCGCTCGCAGTGACTCGAGCTCGGCCGTCAGCTCCTCCACCGGACGCACGCGCAGCTCGCCGAGCTCGCGCTCGAGCGCCGCAACGCGCCAGCGCAAGCTCTGCTCACGCGCGAGCGCGGCATCGAGTCGCTCGCCCGTCACGGCCGGATCGAGCGCGCCGGCGAGCTGCTCGCGCAGCTGCAACGACGCATCGCGGAGCCCGGCGTTGTCGGCCTCGAGCCCGTCGATGCGCTCGACCAGCCGCTGTCGCTCGAGCGCGCCGAGCTCCGCGACCTTGCGCGTCTCGTGGAGCTGGCGGCGCAGCGCGGTACTCGACTGCTCCTCCTCGACGTCGGCGACGGCTCCCCGGGGATCCTCGCCGAGCTCCACGAGGGTGAGCCCTTCGCCGAAATCGGACGTCGAACCGACGACGCCGATCCACATCGAATACGGCGGCTCGTCGGGACCGAGCGTGTTGTCGAACGCGAGCGGCACCGGATCGTCGTCGTCGTCCGGCGCGTCGCCGTCGTCCCAGGTGTCGTTGACGCGTTGCTCCTGCGTGGACGACGGCGGACGGATGCGGAACGTCTGCGGATCGTCGTCGCCGGTGTCGAACTCGCCGGCGATCGCGTCGTCGGCCGGCGCGCTGAATTCCGCGAACGCGAACATGCCGGGCGCGTAACCACCATACACACGCACCTCGCCGAACGTCGGTCGGAGCTGCTCGACGAACGTGTCGTAGTCGAGCCCGGCTCCCATCGCGGCGACGACGGCGATGCGCCCCGCTCCGCACGCCGCGGCGACGTCGACGAGGATCGCCTCGACGGTGCGGCTTGCGACACCCAGCCGCGCCGGCGCGCTCGCGCTCGCATCCGCGGTCGGCCGCGCGTCGAGGGTGACCAGCGCGGTCTCCCACGGCAGTCGCGCGAAGCGATCGTCGATCGCGTCGGCGACGACGAAGCGCACACCACCGTAGTACGGTGCGAGCAACCGCGCGGTCGCCTCGCTGCCGACGACCATCCACGTCGCGACCGATCGCTCGCGGGGCACGAGCGCCTCGACGAGACCGCACCACGGCGCATCGGTGGACACGCGGCACTCGACGGTCGCGCGCAGCACCGCCTCGAGCTCCGCATCGACGATGAGGCGCGTGCGACCCCGCCACAGCGGATCGCAGAACGCATAGCGGGCGGCCCACGTCATGACGCCCCTATTATCAGCACGCGTCGCGGGCCGCCACCAGCCCGCCGACCAGAGCTTGCTGCGCGAGACGGCGCGAGCTTTGGCGGCGGATCTGCACTACACTTGCGGCCCCGTCCGAGGGGCCATGGACGCAAACCTGCGCAGCAAGCTCGAGCACATCCGCGAGCGTTACGAAGAGCTCGGCGAGATGTTGTGCGCGCCCGAAATCTCCGCCGACAAGCCGCGCTTGCTCGCCTTGTCGCGCGAGCACGCCGACTGCAAGCCCGTCGCCGAAGCGTTCGCGCACTACCTGACCGCCGAGCGTGCGCTCGCCGAGAGCCTCGCGCTGCTCGACGATCCCGACATGCGCGAGCTGGCGCAGGCCGATGTCGACACCCTGCGCGATCAACTCGTGGCACACGAGCTCGATCTGCAAAAGCAGCTCATGCCGCGCGATCCGAATGACAGCCGCGACGTGCTGCTCGAGATCCGCGCCGGCACCGGCGGCGAAGAGGCCGCGCTGTTCGCCGCCGAGCTGTGGCGCATGTACACGCGGTTCGCCGAGCGCTACGGCTGGAAGGTCGAGCCGCTGTCGGCATCCGACGCATCGGCCGGCGGCGTGAAGGAGATCATCGGGCGCGTGCGCGGCAAGGACGTGTACGCGAAGCTCAAGTTCGAGTCCGGGGCGCACCGGGTGCAGCGCGTGCCCGCGACCGAAACCCAGGGCCGCATCCACACGTCTGCTGCGACGGTCGCGATCATGCCGGAGGCCGAGGAGATCGACGTGCACATCGTCGATTCCGATCTGCGCGTCGACACGATGCGGTCGTCGGGCTCGGGCGGTCAGCACGTCAACACCACCGACAGCAAGGTCCGCATCACGCACGTGCCGACCGGGATCGTCGTCGAGTCGCAGCAAGAGAAATCGCAAATCAAGAACCGCGAGATCGCGATGACGATGCTGCGCACGAAGATGCTCGACGTGCAGATCCAGAAGCAGAACGCCGAGCGTGCCGCGGCCCGCAAGTCGCAGGTCGGCTCGGGCGATCGCTCCGAGAAGGTCCGAACCTACAATTTCCCCCAGGATCGCGTCACCGATCACCGCATCGGGCTCACGCGGCACAACATCGACGGCTTCATGGCCGGCGATCTCGACGACGTGATCACTGCACTGCGCGCGCACGACGAGGCCGAGCGGCTCGCCGAGTCGCAAAGGGGAAGAGGGTCGTGAAACACAGCGTCGAGGTCGAGATCGCCGGACAGCGACTCACCATCAAGAGCGACGAAGGTGCGGCGTACGTGCAGGAGCTCGCGGACTACGTCGATGGCCATTTGCGGCAGCTCGTGCCCGGTGGGCGCGCGGGCTACAACCTGCAGCGGGTCGCGTTGCTCGTCGCGATCCAGCTCGCCGACGAGCTGTTCCGCGAGAAGGATCTGCATCGCCAATTCCGCCAACGCGTGGGCGCGAAGCTCGAGGCGCTCGAGACCGCGCTCGCCGAGCACGAGCACAGACTGGAAGAGCTGGGATGACCGAACCGACGCAGCAATGGTCCTCGCCCGCGCTGCGCGAGCTCGCGGCGCGCGGCTTCATCGAGCAGATGTCCGACGGCGCGGCGATCGATGCTGCGCTCGGCGCGAAGCCGACGACGTTCTACATCGGCTACGACCCGACCGCGGCGTCGCTGCACGCAGGCAACCTCGTGTGCATCATGGCGATGCGTCGGCTGCAGCGGCACGGCCACCGACCGATCGTCGTGATGGGCTCGGGCACGGCACGCATCGGCGATCCGAGCGGCAAGTCCGAGATGCGGCGCATGCTCGACGCCGATGCGATCGCGGCGAACGTGGCGCGCATCTCGACGATCTTCGGCAAGCTGCTCGACCTCGACGGGCCCAGCGGGGCGATCGTCGTCGACAACTACGACTGGCTGTCCGGCATCGGCTACATCGATTTCCTGCGCGAGATCGGCGTGCACTTCACGGTCAACCGCATGATTGCGACGAAGACGTACCGTGATCGGCTCGACGCCGAAGAACCGCTGTCGTTCATCGAGTTCAACTACCAGCTGCTGCAGGCGTACGACTTCCATCGGCTGTACCGCGAGCACGGCTGCACGCTGCAGCTCGGCGGCAGCGATCAGTGGGGCAACATGATCGCCGGCGTCGAGCTGGTGCGACGCATCGGCCTGCTCGAGGCCGGTCCGGCGCAGTGTCTGACGTTCCCTCTGCTGACGACGGCCGACGGCAAGAAGATGGGCAAGACGGAGCAGGGCGCGCTGTGGCTCGATCCGTCGATGTGCGCGCCATTCGACTACTACCAGTACTGGATTGGCTGCGACGATCGGGACGTGCGACGGCTGCTCGCGATCTACACCGACCTGCCGGTGGACGAGATCGACGCGCTGGCCGCCGTCGAGGGCGCGGCGCTCCGTGACAGTAAAGCGAAGCTCGCGTTCGAGGCGACGAAGATCCTCCATGGCGAGGATGCAGCGACCGCAGCACGTGACGCCGCCGTGCAGGCGTTCGGCGGTGGCGACGACTGGAGTGCAGTACCGCAGGTCACGATCGCGGCCGCGACAATTCGCCTCGTCGATCTCGTCGTCGATCCGGCGATTGCCGCGTTCCCGAGCAAGCGACAGGCACGCGAGCGCATCGAGGGCGGCGGCGTGAAGCTCGACGGTACCGCGGTGCGCGAGCCGGACTTCGAGGTCCGCGCCGACGCGCACGCGGACAAGACCGTACGCCTGCAGGCCGGCAAGAAGCTGCGTCTGCGCGTCGTGCTCGGGTCGTGATGACGACCGCGGTCGTCGGCGCGGGGTGGTTGGGCACACCGATCGCGAACGCGTGCCCGGGCGACGTCGTCGCGACGACGCGGAGCGGCCGGCGACCTGACGCGCTCGCGGATCGTGTCGACATCGCCGCGCTCGAGCTGCTCGCAGATCCGATCGCGCTCGGACCGCTCGCGCGCGTCGATGCGTGGCTCGTCGCGATCGCACCGGGCCGCGATCAGGATCGCCGCACGCTCTACGTCGACGGTGCGCAGCGACTGCTCGCAACGCTCCCGACGACGACCGTGCGCCGCGTCGTGTGGATCGGCTCGACCTCGGCGCTCCCCGACACCGACGCCGTGCTCGACGAGACCTGCGATGCATGGCCCGACGAGCCCCGCGGGCGGATCCAGCGCGAGGCCGAGGCCGCGGTTGCCCGGGCGTGCGACACCGCCGGTGTGCCGTGGATGATCCTGCGCATGGGCGGCCTGTACGGCCCCGGTCGCGAGCTCGGGCGGATCTTCGCCGGCACCGACCGTTCGCGGGACGGCGACCGCGCGACGAACCTCGTCCACCGCGACGACGCGGTCACCGCCGCCGTCGCCGCACTCGACTCCGGTCGCACCGGGATCGTGCACGTCGTCGCCGACGACCACTGCGCACGCCGAGTGATGATCGATGCCGCCCGCGCTTGCGCCGGCCTCGCACCCGCCGAATGGGCAGGGCCACCCGCCGCGATCCCCCACGGCAAGCGGGTCGCGAACGCGCGACTGTCCGATTGGTTGGGCGTGCGGCTGCAGCATCCGCGTCACGGCCCCCTTGCGACCCCGCAGGCCGGTGCTTAACTCGTGTGCTTCATGAGCCCGATCACGGCCGCGGTCACTGACGCCCTCCCCGTCCCCGCGTCCGAGGCGGCGAACCAAGCCGAAGCGGCGCAAGAGCTCCAGCGCGAGCTCGACGTCGTCGCCGCCGAGGCCGCGCAGGCGCGCCGCGAAGGTCTCGGCCTCGACCAGGCGGTGCGTGACCCGAGGTGGCCGGAGCTCGTCCGCTTCCATCGCGATCTGCAAGACGCACTGTTCGTCGAGACCAGCCCGCAGATCGAGGGTTGGGTCTCGTCGATGACGGGCGGCGATGCGCGCAGTCGCGAGCGGATCGATCGCTTCGCCGGCAGCCTCGCGAGCACTGCGAGCGCCGACGCCGACGTGATCGGCGACCACAGTGTCGCGCTCGCGGAGCTGCTCGTGTTCGAGGCGGTGCGCCTGCGGCTGTGCGTCGCCGCGTGGAGCAACCAGGACTTCGAGCGCACCGGTGGGCACGACGCCGAGCTCGATGCGATCGCCTGGGCAGAGGTCGATGCGATCCTCCACGATCCCGAGCTCGCGACCGACGACGTCCGCCCGCTGCAGGTGATGTTCGCGTCGGCATTCGTGTCGCTCGTCCGCAACGCGCATCGCCGCGTCGACGAGCTGCGGCTCACGTCCGACGACGTGATCGAGCAGCTGTCCACGCGCGCGCGCCTTCGCGGCGCGCTGCGTGAGCTGCGGCTGCCCGAGGCGGTGCTCCTCGAGAACGCGCTGTCGAACCTGCTCGGTGAGGACCGCGTCGAGCTCGCCGAGCTGCAAGAGGCCCATCCGCTCGCGCTCGAAGGATTGTCGCGGCAGGCGATGGATCAAAGGGTCTCGCGTTCGCGTCGTCAGCTCGGCGGTGGGCCGCAGCACTGGCCGCGGCGCCGTCGCCCGGCCCTGTTCGATCTGTTGCGCGAGCGCCCGTGATCCCGCGGTATCGTGCGGACCGATGCCGCCCGCGCCCGTCGCAGCACCTTCGCGGGCGCGTCGCATGCTCGCGATCGCGAGCGTCGCAGCGCTCGGCCTCGCGATCGATCTCGCGACCAAGGCATGGGCGTGGGAAAAGCTGCGCCACCACCTGCCCAAGCGCCTGATCAAGGGCTTGCTGCACCTCGAATTCGCGTTCAACACCGGCGCCGCGTTCGGCGTGCTCGGCGAGACCGCGTGGGCGCGCTTGGTATTCGTCGCGATCACGGTCGCGTCCGTCGCGTACGTGCTGCGCCTCGCGTGGCGCTGGCCGCTGCCCGGCAAGCTCGTGCCGATCGCGATGGGCATGCTCGTCGGCGGCGCGCTCGGCAACCTGCACGATCGTCTGTTCCGCACCCAGCAGACGCTCGACGGTGAACGCCACGGTGTCGTCGACTTCATCGTGCTGTTCTACTGGCCCAAGCACCGCTGGCCCGCGTTCAACATCGCCGACGCGCTGCTGCTCGTCGGCATGGGGCTGTTCGCGATCGGCCTCGTGCGCGCGCGTCGGCACATGGCGGAGCGCGGCTGATGCATCCCGTGCTGTTCGAGCTGCCGTGGGGCGGCACCGCGAACGCGTACGGCACCCTCATCCTCGTCGGCGCCGTCGCGACGTTCCCCGGCTTTTGGTGGGACGCGAAGCGGCGCGGCATCGGGGGCACGCAGCTGCTCTCGTTTTTCGTCGACTTCTATCTCGCGGCCGCGCTCGGGGCGTTCCTCGGTGGGCGGTTGCTGCACGTTCTCACGGTGCCGTCGGAATACCTCGCGAATCCGATGCGTGTGCTCGTGTCCGACGGCACCGGGTTTGTGTTCTTCGGCTCGCTCGCGGCGATCGTCGGCGCGTGGGCCTGGGTCGCGCGCCGCCACGGCACCACGTTGTCGACGGTCTGTGATCTCGCGGCGACCTGGTTTGCGCTCGCGCACGCGTTCGGTCGGCTCGGCTGTCTGTTCGCCGGCTGCTGTTGGGGCGCACCGACCGACGCCGACTTCGGTGTGTCGTTCGGCCCCGAGTCCGTCGTCGCACTCGTAGACGGCGCCCCCTTCGATCCGGCGCACGGCGATCACACCGTCGCGCTCGTACCGATCCAGGCGATCGAAGCCGGCGGTCTGTTCCTCATCGCGGCCGGGCTCGCGCTCGTGCGGATCCGCCGAGGGCCCGAGGCGCCGTGGCTTGCGGCGAGTCGCTACGCGATCGGCTACGGCCTGCTCCGCTTCGTGACTGATGCGATGCGCGGCGACACCACGCGGGGCTTCGTCTTCGAGCTCCCGGGCGGCGCGCTCGCCGAGATCTTCGGGATGGCAAGGGGCCAGCCGATGCTGCTCTCGGTCTCGCAGCTCGTCGCGGTCGGCCTGGTCATCGCCGGAATCGCCGGCCTGCGCCGCAACCGGTCATAGGCTATGCTGCGCGCGCGCATGGCCGATGCCCCCGCAACCCCCGTAGGTCCCGAACCGCCGCGCAAGGGTCGCCTCGTGCTCACGGCGATCGTCGCTGCGCTCACGCTCGCGCTCGATCTGTGGAGCAAGGCCTGGGCGTGGGACAACCTACGCGAAGGCAAGACCGTCACGGTCATCGAGAACTGGGCGTACTACGAGTTCGGCTTCAACACCGGCTCGGCGTTCAGCTTCCTGCGCGATGCCTCGTACGCGCGCACGGTGTTCATCCTCGTGACCCTGTTGGCGCTCGGCTACATGATCAAGCTCGCGCTCACGCTGCCCACGCGATGGGCGAGCGCCTACGTCGCGATCGCGATGGTCGCCGGCGGCGCGATGGGCAACCTCCACGATCGCCTGGTGCGGACGATCGAGCTGCGCGGCGAGATGCGGTACGGCGTGGTCGACTTCATCAAGGTGTTCTACTGGCCCGAGAAACCGTGGCCGACGTTCAACGTCGCCGACATCGCGCTCGTGGCCGGTGTCGCGCTCCTGTTCCTGTTCCTCACCAAGCACGGCGACGCCGTCGATGCCAAGAAGGCCCCGGCCACCGCCGGCCCGCCCGTCGCGCCCTGATCTACGGCTGGAACGCGCGGATCTTCGCGAGGCACTCGAGCCGCTCGGCCTCGGGCTCGCTGTCGACGACGATGCCGCCGCCCGCGTGCAGGGACATGCCGGCGGTGTCGACGAGCGCGGTGCGGATCGGGATGCTCATGCGCAGACCGGTCGGCTCGAGCAGCACGATCGCGCCGCAGTAGATGCCGCGCGCGTGTTGTTCGAGCGCCTCGATGATCTCGATCGTGCGGCGCTTCGGCGCGCCCGTGATGCTGCCGCCGGGCACCAGCGCGGCGCACAGATCGACGAGCCCGACGTCGGGTCGAAGCGTCGCCCTGATCTCGCTCACGAGGTGATGCACCGTCGGCAGCGCGAGCGCGGCGGGTCGTGTGGGCGCCGACACCGAGCCCGCGAGCGCGAGCCGACCGAGGTCGTTGCGCACCAGATCCACGATCATCACGTGCTCGGCGAGATCCTTCGCGCTCGTCGCGAGCTCGTCCGCGGCAGCACGATCGGCCTGCGCAGTCGCGGCGCGCGGCCGCGTGCCCTTGATCGGTCGCGCGTACGCGACGGCCTTGCCCTGCGCATCGCGATCGACGTCGACCAAGGTCTCCGGCGAGTTCGACAGCACGACACCGCCGGGCACGCGCAACAGCGCCCCGCGCTCGGCCGGCGCCTTCGCTCGCAGCCGTAGGTACAGCGCCGCCGCTCGACGCACGAGCTCATCCGCCGGGCACGGAGTCCGCCACGGCGCGAAGAATCGCTGCGCGAGGTTCACCTGATACGTGTCGCCGGCGACGATGTGCCGCTGCGCCAGGGCCACGCGCGCGCGGTAGTCCTGCGCCGACCACACGGGCGCGAGCGGACCGAGCGGCCACTCGCTCGAGATGTCCTCGTCGCGCGCGGCAAGCTCGGGTACCACCCCGTGCACGTCGACGCGCCCCTCGGCAGCGATCTCGATCCACGTCGGGTACCGCCGCAGGATGCAGCCCGGCAGCGACCGCGGGATCGGCCGCCGCCCGAGCACGAGATCGGCCGCGAAGTCGTACGACAAGCAGCCGATCCACACCGCGCTCGGCTCGGCGCGCCACATCCTCTCTACAGCGCGGATCGCCTCGAGGTCGTCCGCCTCGATCGCGACGTCCGCATCGAACCCGATGACGCTGCGCCCGACCGTACCGCCGTCGAGCCATGCCACGTCGCGACCGTCGGCGACCAGGCCCCCGATGCCCGCAGCGCGGCGCGCATCGTCGGCCGCGAACCAAGACGCGGCCGCCATCGTCACGCCGTGCGGTGCTGCGTGAGCGCGCGACCGAACTCGACCGTGTACTGGATCGCGCTCGTGATCGACAGCGCGAGCGCGACGTACAAAAAGCCCATGCCGAGCTGGTGGAAGTCGATGTCGCGCGGCGACAACGGCATCTCGTAGCGGTAGCGCGCGAGCACACAGCAGATGCCGACGAGCTGCATCACCGTCTTCATCTTGCCGCCCTCGCCGGCCGCGATGATGACGCCTTGGTTCGCCGCCACCGATCGCAGGCCCGAGATGTAGAAATCGCGCCCGATCATCACGACCACGATCCACGCGGGCAACAGATCCACGGTGACGAGCCAGACCATCACCGCCATCGCCATCAGCTTGTCGGCGAGCGGATCCATGAACTTGCCGAACACGGTGACGAGGTTCTGCCGCCGCGCGAGGTAGCCATCGAGGATGTCGAGCCCGCTCGCAGCCGCGAACAACAGCGCCGCCATGAAGTTGCGCACCGGATCGGTCGGATCGATGAGCACCAACACCGGCGGGATCAGGAACAGCCGGCCGATCGTGATGAGGTTGGGGAGGTTCAGGACCTCGCGCTTGAACGCCTCGAGTCGCGTCAGCCCGGCCGCAGGCGGTGCGACGGTCGTCACGGTCGGCCCCCGACGATCATGGTCGCGCCGGAATCACCGCGCCGCGAGTCCTGCACGCTGGGCAAGCACACGAACACCGCGCCCTCGCCTTCGCAGTGGAGGAATCCGATCTCGGGCTCGAGGTTCGGCACGACGTTGCCGACCCAGCCGACGAACCCGCTGCGGTGCACCCGATACGGCCGCTCCGGCGCGATCTTCACGGCGACGAGCTCGCCCGGCACTCGCAGCGCGACCGCACCTTCGCCCGCGACGCGCACGAGCTGGATCGATCGACTCGCCTTCGGCAGCTGACCGACGTCCCACATGAGCGTCGACTCCATCGCCCAGATGTACGACTCGACGAAGAAGCACAGATCGCGCTGGAGCTGCAGCGCCAAGAATCGCTCGTGCTCGCGCGACAGCACGAGGTGGCCCTCGCCCTCCATCGACACGAGGCGCTGGAACACCTCCGGCACCGCGCGGCCCTGCATGCGGCGATTGACCGCGCGGACCTCGAGGTTCTCGCTGCACAGGAGCACCGCATCGGTGCGCGTCATCATCTCGCCGCGCACGGTGACCATCAGATGGCCATCGGCGGTCAGCGACAACGTCGGCGTCTCCCTCGCTGGGTTCAGCAGGCGACCGAACGCGAACTCGGTCACACCCGGGATCGACGGCTGCGGGGGCACGGCGCGCACGAGACTACCTCACTCGGGCAGGTGGCGCGCGGGCGAGCGGCGTAGCTGCGCCGCACCGCCCTGGGCCTGACGCTCGTACGCGTAGAACCGCCGCAGCACCGATCGCACGTACGCGCGCGTCTCCTCGAACGGCGGCACACCGCCGTGCTTCTCGACGTTGCCAGCGCCCGCGTTGTACGCCGCGAGCACGAGCACCATGTCGCCGTCGTAGCGGTTCGCGAGCAGCCGCAGGTATCGCGCACCGCCGTGGATGCTCTGGGCCGGATCGAACGCATCGGTCACGCCGAGCGACCGCGCCGTGCGGGGCATGAGCTGCATGAGGCCCATCGCACCCGCGCGAGAGACCGCGCGCGCCTGGTAGTTGCTCTCCGTGTGGATCACCGCGCGCACCAGCGCCTCGGGGAGCTGGTAGCGCGACGCGGCGCTGCGGATGATGCTGTCGTAGCGGTGGAATCGCTCGCTGCCGAGCGCGACCGGCGTGTCGTCGCCGGCCCGCCGCGCGAAACCCGACTTGCCCCCGCCGCTACCGGGCAGGCTCTTCCACAGCTCCCACGCACCGCGCTGCTTCCTCGGGATGTTCGTGACGTGGATCGTCCCGGCGTCGTCGACGTAGCGGTAGTAGTTGTTGCGCCCCGATTGGCCGCGCGGCGCCGCCGACGAGACCGGCTGCGGCAGGAGCAGCACGAGCACGGCGGCGAGGGTGACGCGAGATCGGGACATCGGCGCGGCCACCAGTTTAGCGCACGCCGGGACGCGTTCGCACGATTGTGGCAAGAAGCGCTACCCTTCGGGCCGCGACCTCGTGCCCACCGAGATCCATCGCAGCGACTACCTCGTGCTCGGCAGCGGGCTCGCGGGGCTCTACTTCGCGCTCGAGCTCGCCGAGCGCGGCACCGTCACCGTGCTGACCAAAACGCTGCCCGAGAGCAGCAACACGCAGTGGGCCCAAGGCGGCATCTCGGCGGTGTTCGACGGCGACGACTCGGTCGCCTCGCACGTCGAGGACACGCTGCGCGTCGGCGCGGGGCTGTGCAATCGCACGATGGTCGAGCGCGCAGTCGAGATGGCACCGGCGCTCGTCGAGCGCCTCGCGAAGACGTACGGCGTGCAATTCGATCGCGGGGGCGACGGCGCGTTCGCACTCGGTCGCGAGGGCGGGCACAGCCATCGCCGCGTCGTGCACCACCTCGACACGACCGGCGCCGAGATCGTCCGCGGATTGCTCGCCGCGGCGACGCGCCATCCAAACATCCGCATCCTGCCGCACCAGATGGTCGTCGATCTGCTGTCGTGGACGAAGGTCGACGGCACGCGCGGCTGCTTCGGTGCGTACAGCCTCGATGTGCCGTCCGGCGTCGTGCACGGCCACGTCGCGAAGGTGACGCTGCTCGCGACCGGTGGCGCCGGCAAGGTCTATCGCTACACGAGCAACCCCGACGTCGCGACCGCCGATGGCGTCGCGATGGCGTATCGCATCGGCGCGACGGTCGGGAATCTCGAGTTCATGCAGTTCCATCCGACGTGCCTGTTCCACCCCGGCGCGAAGAGCTTCCTCGTGTCCGAAGCGGTGCGTGGCGAGGGCGGAATCCTGCGGCGCAAGGACGGCAGTGCGCTGATGGACGGTCGCCACCCGATGGGCAGCCTCGCGCCGCGTGACGTCGTCGCCCGCGAGATCGATGCGGAGCTCAAGCGCACCGGTGAGCCGTGCGTGTACCTCGACGTCACCCACCTCGCCCCGGGCTTCGTCGCGCAGCGCTTCCCGGCGATCCACTCGCGGTGCATGGAGCTCGGGATCGATCCGAGCATCGCGCCGATCCCGGTCGTGCCTGCGGCGCACTACATGTGCGGCGGCGTGCAGGTCGACACCTGCGGACGCACCGATGTGCCCGGCCTGCTCGCGGCCGGCGAGGTCACGCTGTCGGGCATGCACGGCGCGTGTCGACTCGCGAGCAACAGCCTGCTGGAGGCGGTCGTGCTCGCTGCGAGCGCGGCCGAGGTCGCCGCTGCCTCCGGTCGCGAGCCGCCGGCGGTCGCCGCCGACTGGAACGAGAGCGACGCGGTCGATTCCGACGAAGCAGTGATGGTCAGCGCGAACTGGGAAGAGGTGCGCGCGCTGATGTGGAACTTCGTCGGCATCGTGCGCAGCAACAAGCGGCTCGAGCGCGCGCGACGGCGCATCGAGCTGATGCGCGAGGAGATCCGTGAGTACTACCTGCGCTTCCGCGTCACCCGCGACCTGCTCGAGCTGCGCAACATATCGCTCGTCGGTCACCTCGTGATCGAGTGCGCGCGCCAGCGCCCCGAGAGCCGCGGGCTGCACTTCAACCTCGACTACCCCGCGATGGATCCGGCGCTCGAACGCGACACGCTGCTGCACAAGCGCGACGGAGTGGTGACGTGAAGTCTCGCTTCGTGCTCGTACTGCTACTCGCCGCATGTGGCCCGCGGGGAGCGGGCTCGATCGAAGCGACGCGCGACGCGTACCTGGACGCGCTGAAGGACGACGATCCGAAGCGCGCCTACGAGCTGCTCGCACCCGAGGTGCAGGCGAAGGTCGACTACGCTTCGTTCGTCGCGCGGTGGAAAGCGGACGCGGCCGAGCGCAAGGCGACGCTCGAGCAGGCGAAGTCGCTCGGCGACAAGCGCGATGCGGCCAAGCACGTCGCGAGTCACACCGCGACGACCGTGCACGCCGGCGGCGTGGTGCTGCACTGGGCGAAGGTCGGCGACGACTGGCTCGTCACCGGCGGCTTGCCGCCCGCTGCGCGTGCGACGACACCGGCTGAAGCGATCCGCGGATTCGTCGCAGCGCTCGGTCGCGCACCACTGGGCAGTGCGCAGAGATTTCTGTCGCCCGAGCTCGCCGATGCGTTGCGCGAGGACTGGGCCTCGCGCACCGAAGCGATCGAAGCGGCGCTCGCGAAGCCCGGCGCGATCGAGCTCAGCGAAGATCTCCTGCGCGCGCAGCTCCGCTACGAGCCGCAGCGCGTGATCGTGCTCGAGCAGACGCCGCAGGGCTGGACGATCACCAGCGTCGAGTGAGAGAGCGCGAGGGGCTGGCCGGCGACATGGCCACTGCCGTAGCCGGCCGCGACCCGGCCAAGCGGCTACCCGGGTCGCCACCACTGGCCACCCGGCCGTGCGTTTCCCCAGTGTCGGGCGGTGTGCCCCCTGGGGAATGGTAGGGCACAAATCTTGCTCATCGGGGCGCGCCGGCAACGGCGGAAGTCCGAGGAGCAGCCATGCAGCCATCGTTTCGCGTCGGAGATAAGTCTGTGTACCCCGCTCACGGCATCGCGGATGTCGTCGCCGTCGAGCACAAGACCATCGCTGGCAGCGCCCTAGCCTTTTATCACCTGCGGGTGATGGGCTCCGGCCTCAAGATCATCGTCCCGGTCCACAAGGCCGAGGAGAACGGCATGCGTGCCGTGGCCGTCGAGGCCGAGGTCGATGAGCTGTTCGAGCTGCTGCGCGATCATGAGGTCCCCTGCGATCGGCAGACGTGGAACCGCAGGTATCGCGGCTTCATGGAGAAGATCCGCACGGGATCGCTCTTCGAGGTCGGCGAGGTCTACCGCGATCTGTCCCTGCTCAAGCAGACCAAGCAGCTGTCCCACGGCGAGAAGCAGATGCTGCGGACCGCCCGCGACCTCCTCGTCAAAGAGCTCGCCGTCGTGCGCGCGTCCACCGAGGACGACGTCGCGAAAGAGCTGGACTCCATGTTCAAGAACTAGCAGGCTCCGGGTCCACAACCCGCGTGGAACCGGTTGACCACATCTTGATCCAAATTTGCACCGACGCGTGGGACGAAGTCGAGGTCGACGCGTTCGTCTGCCCCACCAACTCGCACGGGACCATGTCCCACTACCCCGCCGCGAAGCTGCGGGAGCTGGCCGGCATCGATCTCGAGGCGCTGGTCCGTGATCACACGCCGCTGGCGATCGGCGCCGCGTTCGTGACCCCGGCCGGCAAGATGAAGGCCGGGCACCTGATCCACGTACCGAACACGGATGTCCCCGGCGGACGCGTGCAGGTCGAGGACATCCTGCGTGCGACCGCCGCGGTCCTCGTCGCATGCCACGTCAAGGGGTTCACGAGCGTCGCGATGCCCTTGATGGGCGCGTTCGACACCGGGATCCCTGCCGAGGAGGCCGCGCGCGCGATCCACAGCGAGTTCCGCTCGTGGCGCGGAGAAAAGCCGCTCAAGGTGCTGTTCATGGCCAAGGACGCCGACGAGGTCGAGGTGTTCGAGATGGCCATCGAAGGCACGGGCTGAGGCGCGCTTCGCTCCCCGATGGACCCCGTGGAGATGGGCCCCGTGGAGATGGGCCCCGTGGTGTGATACACCCCGCGCGACGTCTCCGATGGCCGCCTCATACGTCCCAGCGCTCGTCTTCATCGTTTTTGCGGTCGGCTTCGGCGCGCTGATGCTGGGCCTGACGATGGTGCTCGGTCCCAAGCGGACCAGCGCCATCAAGGACGAGCCCTTCGAGTGCGGCAGCGAGCCCATCGGCAGCCCGCGCGTGAAGTTCAGCGTAAAGTTCTATCAGGTCGCGATCCTGTTCCTCGTGTTCGACATCGAGGTCGCGTTCCTCTACCCGTGGGCCTCGCTGTTCCGCGAGCTCTCGTGCAGCGGCGCACTCGATGCGGCGGGCGTCTGTACCAGTACCCCGAGCCTGTTCGGCCTGGTGGAGATGCTCGTATTCTTGGTGATCCTCGTCGTCGCGCTCGCGTACATCTGGCGCAAGCGCGCGCTCGACTGGGCCTGAAATTTGGGCAGTAAAGGGAGACCACGCATGTCCGAAAGCTCCGCGAGTTACGTCCCCACCGTGCTGCAAGACGCGGTCAACTGGGCGCAGAAGTACAGCCTCTTCACGTATCCATTCGCGACGGCGTGTTGCGCGATGGAGTTCATGTCGACCATGGGCTCGCGCTACGACATCGCGCGCTTCGGCGCCGAGTTCCCGCGCTTCTCGCCCCGTCAGGCCGACCTGCTGATCGTGATCGGCACGATCACCGAGCGCCAAGCGCCGGTGCTGCGCCGCATCTACGATCAGATGCCCGACCCCAAGTGGGTGATGGCCTTCGGCGTCTGCGCGTCGACGGGCGGCTTCTATCAGAACTACACGGTCACGCCGGGCGCCGATCAGGTGATTCCGGTGGACGTCTACGTGCCCGGCTGCCCGCCGCGCCCCGAGCAGGTGCTCGATGGCCTGATGGCGCTGCAGAACCGCATCCAAGAGCACCGCGGACACTGCCAGGTCGAGATCGGCAACACCGCCGCGATCGGCTACACGGATCGCCGTCGCCTGCCCGTGATGCAGGACGGCACGAGTATGACGCTGCTCCCCGAAGAGCGCATGCCGCAGGACGGGAGAGTTCGCTGATGGCTGCCAGACTGCTCGAGTTCCTCACGCGCGAGCGCCCTGCTGCACTCGTCGAGACCGGCGCGCACGTCGGCGACGAGATTGCGGTCGTGCACCGCGAGCACTTGGTCGAGGTGCTCACGCTCTTGCGTGATCACGCCGAGACCAAGATGAACATGCTGAGCGACCTGACGGTCGTCGACTACCTCGGCCAGCAGCCGCGGTTCGAGGTCGTCTACCAGCTGTACAGCATCCCGCGCAAGCATCGGCTGCGCATCAAGGTCCGCATCGGCGACGACGACGGCGAGTGCTGGGTGCCCACGGCGACCGGCCTGTGGCACTCGGCGAACTGGTCCGAGCGCGAAGCGTGGGATCTGTATGGCGTGCGCTTCGAAGGGCATCCGGATCTACGTCGGATCTTGATGTACGAGGAGTTCGTCGGACATCCGCTGCGCAAGGACTACCCGCAGAACGGCCGCCAGCCGCTGATCCGTCGCCCCGATGCACCAGCGACGGACGACCAGACCACTCGCTTGCTCGCCGACAGTCACGACCGCCGCGTCAGCTAACCATCCGATTGGGCCTTTGCCGATGAGCGCTCCCACTCCAACTTCCCCTCCGCGCATCGCCAGCAACGCCGCCGAGACGATCGACGCGCGTGGCCGCCAAGCCGGCGAGCTGTCATTGCCGCCGTCTCTGCAGCAGTTCGCCGACGACGCAGAACGCCTGCCGACCGACGAGCTGATCGTCAACATGGGCCCATCGCACCCGGCGATGCACGGCACCGTGCGCATCGTCCTGCGCATCGACGGCGAGTCGATCAAGGACGCCGACGTCCAAGTCGGCTACCTGCATCGCGGCTTCGAGAAGGAGAGCGAGAGCGCGACCTACACGCAGATCTTCCCGTACGTCGATCGGCTCAACTACGTCTCGCCGATGCTCAACAACGTTGGCTTCGCGATGGCTGTCGAGAAGCTGCTCGGCATCACGGCGCAGATCCCCGAGCGTGCCGAGTACATCCGCGTGATCGTCGGCGAGCTCGCACGCGTCGCCGACCACCTCACGTGCATCACCGCCTCGCTCGCGGAGCTCGGCGGGCTCACGGCGTTCTTCTGGGGCAATCGCGCACGCGAGCACATCTGGGATCTGCTCGAGGACGTCTCGGGCGCCCGCATGACCCACAGCTACTGCCGCATCGGCGGCGTCGCGTGGGACCTGACGCGCGACTTCGATGCCAAGTGCAAGGTCAAGCTCGCGAAGGTTCGCGGTCTCGTCGTCGACATCCGCAAGCTCGTCGACCGCAACCGCATCTTCCTCGATCGCATGGAGGGCGTCGGCGCCATCTCGGCCGACGACGCGATCAGCTACGGGTTCACCGGCCCGTGTCTGCGTGCATGCGGCGTCGCGTACGACGTGCGCAAAGATCATCCGTACTCGGTGTACGAGCACTTCGACTTCGACATCCCGATCGCGGACGCTGGCGACAACCTCGCCCGCTACCTGGTTCGCATCGAGGAGATCGAGCAGTCGATGCGCATCGTCGAGCAGGCGCTCGTGCAGATCCCGCCCGGCGCGGTGATCGTCGACGACCCGCTCGTCGCGCTGCCGGCGAAGCGCGAGGTCTACAACTCGATCGAGGGCATGATCGCCCACTTCAAGCACATCATGGATGGCCTGCGCGTCCCCGTCGGCGAGGCGTACAGCTACACCGAAGGCGGCAACGGCGAGCTCGGCTTCTACATCGTCGCCGACGGCAGCGGCCGCCCGTACAAGAACCGGTGCCGACCGCCGTGCTTCTACATCACCGCAGCGCTGCGCCAGCTGATCGTCGGAGCGAACATCGCCGACGTCGTGCCGATCTTCGGCTCGCTCAACATGATCGGTGGCGAGTGCGATCGCTAGCCGCTCGCTCGCTCACCACGCTTTCCGGGAACGTCGCATGACCACCTCCGATCCACCGATGCCCAGCCGCCCTCGCTCGGCGACGATCATCTTGCCGGCCGAGCCGCCGCCGCCGATCGCAACGACCCGCACCGCGTCGCCGACGACCGTGAAGCCGCCGGAGAACAAGGTTGCGCCGGCACCGGTCGCGCCGAACCTCGATGCCGTGCCGCGGCCCGGCGAAGCGACGGTGAAGCTGACGATCGACGGCGAGCAGATCGAGGTTCGCAAGGGCACCAACGTGCTCGAGGCCGCGAAGCTGCTCGGCCGCGACATCTGTCACTTCTGCTACCACCCGGGGCTGTCGATCGCCGCGAGCTGTCGGCAGTGTCTCGTCGAGATCGAGAAGAACCCGAAGCTCCAGCCGTCGTGCCAGCAGCCGGTCGCTGAAGGCATGGTCGTGCACACCGAGAGCCCGGTGGTCCTCGAGGCCCGGCGCGCGTTGCTCGAGTTCACGCTGAAGAACCATCCGATCGACTGCCCGATCTGCGACAAGGCGGGCGAGTGCACGCTGCAGCGGCACTACATGGATCACGATCACCAGCTCACGCGGGTGGACGTCGCGAAGATCCGCAAGGCGAAGCACAAGGACATCGGCCGCGAGATCGTGCTCGATCAGGAGCGTTGCATCCTGTGCTCGCGGTGCGTGCGGTTCTGCGACGAGATCCCCGGCACCGGCGAGCTGACGATGACGTTCCGTGGCGACCACCAGAATCTCGACATCGCCGACGGTCACCGCCTCGACAACGCGTACTCGATCAATGTGGTCGACATCTGTCCGGTCGGAGCGCTGACGGCGAAGGACTTCCGCTTCGCGATTCGGCCGTGGGAGCTCAAGGCGACGCCGACGACGTGCCAGGGCTGCGCGACGGGCTGCGCGATCGAGCTGCAGCACAAGCACGAAGATGCGTATCGCATCGTTCCGCGCCACGACCCCGACGTGAACGGGCACTGGATGTGCGACGAAGGTCGGTACACCTACAAGGAGCTCGCGTCCGACAAGCGCATCCGTCATGCGCGCGTCGACGGCCAAGAGGTTCCGCTCGGCCACGCGATCGCGTCGATCGCGAGGCGTCTGCGCGGGAACAACAAGAAGGTCGCCGCCGTGTTCAGTGGCACCGCGACCAACGAAGCCAACCGTGCGCTCGCCGATCTCGCGGCGCTGCTCGGCGCCGAGCGCTTCGTCCTCGGCCGTACGGCGGGCAAGACCGACGAGCTGCTGCGCGATGCGGACAAGAACCCGAACATGCGCGGCGCGATCGCGGCCGCCGGTGCGGCGAAGCACGAGGGTGAGCTCGGCCTCGAGCTCGCCGGTCGTGCCTACGACGCGGTGCTGTTCCTCGACGGCACGTTCGAGCTGTCCGAGGTCGTGCGCAGCGCGCTCGGTGCGATCAACAGCGTGTGTCTCAGCGACCGCATCACCCCACTCGCCGAGGCGTGCTCGATCGTCCTGCCTGCGACGAGCTGGGGCGAGACGCTCGGCACGACCATCAACCGCCAAGGTCGGCTGCGCGTGCTGCAGCCGGCGTGGCGTCCCGAAGGCGATCGTCGCGAGCGTGCGGATCTGCTCCGCGACATCGCGCTCGCGCTCGGTGAGCGCGACCTCGGCAGCAGCCGCGACCGATCCGCCGCAATCGCCCAGGAGTTCGACCACGCGGGCCTGGACCAGCTGACTCGCGAGCCGATCGCCGCCCGCCCCACCCTGCTCCGCTTCTCGAACACCCGCGGCTGACCGATGTTCAACGACGCCCCGCATCACCACACGCTCGTCGCCACGCGCTCGCCGTGGCAGCGCCTCGCGATGCTCTGGACCAGCCTCGGCCGTCGACTCCACTGGAGTCTCGGCTGGGGCCTGATCCTGGGGACGCTCGCGACCGGCTGCATCGACGACTACAAGTCGGTCGCGAACGCGAACTCGGCCATACGCGCCGAGCCGTCGCGCGTCGTGTTCCATCCGACGACGGAGCCGGTTGCCGTCGATCTCGTCAACACGAGCGACAAGCCGGTCGCGATCAGCGAGCTGCGCTTCGATGGCCCCGACTGGGAGGCGTTCTCGCTCGTCGAGCCGATGCAGACGACGATCGTCCGCCCCGGCGAGCGCGTCACCGTGCGCGTGCGGGTCGAATCGACCGAGTTTCGTGGTCCGGGTGAGGTCGTGCGCGGCGCGGTCGTCGAGCACGGCGAGGTCGACGAGGACATCGCACCGAACGAGTTCCGCACCGGCTTCGCACACCTGCAGTTCAAGGCCGGCACGATCACGACGGCGGTCCCGGTCAGGTTCGAGGATCCGTCGTGGGTCGGCATGTACCTGCTTCCCGCGCTGGTGAAAGTGCTGCTCTTGGTGATGGCCTTCATCATGCCGCTCGCGTCGCTGCTGACGTGGATGGAGCGCAAGCAGAGCGCGATGATGCAGGACCGCATCGGTCCGAACATGGCGCGAATCTCGATCGGCCCGGTGACGCTGCGACTGTGGGGCCTGATCCACATCGTGACCGACGGCCTGAAGATGCTCTTCAAAGAGGACTTCATCCCGCGCCGGGCACATCGCGCGCTGTACACACTTGCGCCGCTATTCGCGTTCGTGCCGGCGATGGTCGTGTTCGCGATCGTCCCGTTCGGCGACGCGATCTGCTACGGGCAGATGTTCGAGAGCTTGAGCCAAGCCGACGTCGATCAGTGCGCCGCCAGCCGTGGTGGCACGCCGCTACAAATCGCGCAGATCGATGTGGGCTTGCTCTTCTATTTCGCGATCGCATCGATCGCGGTGTACGGGACGACGCTCGCCGGCTGGGCGAGCTACAACAAGTGGGCGGTGCTCGGCGCGTTGCGAGCGTCGGCGCAGATGATCTCGTACGAGGTCGCGATCGGCCTGACCATCGTCGGCGCGCTGCTCTGCTTCGGCACGCTCGAGCCCCACGCGCTCGTCAAGGCGCAGCAGGTCACGCACTGGGGCATCGTGCTGCAGCCCCTCGCGTTCATCCTGTTCTTCACCGCCGCCATCGCGGAGACCAAGCGCGCGCCGTTCGACCTGCCCGAGGGCGAGTCAGAGATCATCGGGTACTTCATCGAGTACTCGGGCATGCGTTTCGGCCTCTTCTTCCTCGCCGAGTTCATCGAGGTCGTGTTCGTGTCGGCGCTCGTCACGACGCTGTTCTTCGGCGGCTGGAACCTGCCGTTCGGCATCCTCGAGGCCCACGGGTTCTCGAGCGAGCTCGCGTGTCAGGCGTTCTTCGTGATCGCCGGCGTCGCGCTCACGGCGACCGGCGCGGCGATCTGGCGCGCGAGCAAGCACGCCGAAGGCGTCGGGTCGGTGATCATCGTGGTCGGCACGATCCACCTCATGCTCGCGATGTGGTCGGCATTCACCGGCTGGGGCACCGAGCTGCCGCACGTGATGATCGTCGCCGTCGGTCTGCTGACGTGGGGCCTCAAGGTGCTCGCGTTCTGCTGGGTGCAGCTACTCATCCGTTGGACGCTGCCGCGCTTCCGCTACGACCAGCTCATGAGCCTCGGCTGGAAGGGCCTGTTGCCGCTGTCGATCGCGAACATCGTACTCACCGCGGTCGTCGTTTACGCGCTCGCGCCGACGGCCGCACCCGCAGCACCGGCCCCCGCCGCACCCGCGCCCATCCAAGCAGCACCACCAGCCGTCTCCGCGGCCGACGCGAAGGAAGCGACCCCATGACCATCGGCGTCAAGAAAGTCTCGTTCACGCGGACGACCAAGGATCAGATCTTCCTCCCGGCGATCCTCGAGGGGTTGCTGACGACCGCGCGACACTTCTTCAAGAACACGATGACGCCGGGCATGGGCGACGTCGACACGATCCGCTACGGCGAGCCCGACGTCGACCCGAAGTCGTACTATCCCGAGCGCTTCCGCGGCGTACATCGGCTGATGTTCCGCGAGGATGGCTCGGTGCGCTGCGTCGCGTGCATGTGCTGCTCGACGGTGTGTCCGGCGAAGTGCATCTACATCGTCGCGGAAGATCGCGGCGACCATGCGGAGAAGGGCCCCGAGAGCTTCGTGATCGACGAACTCAAGTGTGTCGTCTGCGGACTGTGCGTCGAGGCATGCCCGTGCGACGCGATCCGCATGGATTCGCGGACGCACATGTATCCCACCGAAACTCGCGAAGACGCAGTGCTCCGCAAGGTCGAGTTGATGAGCCGCGGTGGCCCGTCGGTCGCCGTGCAAGGTGGCATCGGCGCGGACTACCGCGGCGAGGCACCGGCGGCAGATCCCCGCTTCCCCGGCCGCTGAGCCAATCCCCTGAGCCAATCCCCTGAGCCGATCCCCTGAGCCGATCCCCTGAGCCGATCCCCTGAGCCGATCCCCTGAGCCGATCCCCTGAGCCAATCCCCT
>Ga0163144_10004271_pt1 | contig 32216 bp, 18 predicted proteins | sample OliLak19BULKMAT1_FD_123175 | JGI IMG/M metagenome (GOLD analysis project Ga0163144, IMG submission 123175) | Freshwater microbial mat bacterial communities from Lake Vanda, McMurdo Dry Valleys, Antarctica - Oligotrophic Lake LV.19.BULKMAT1 | ecosystem: Environmental > Aquatic > Freshwater >... | reverse complement strand
GAAGGCCGGGCGCGACGAGGGGGCGGCGTTCGCGGAGCTCGACCTGAACGACATCGGAAAGGCGAAGAAGAAATTCGGCCGCAACACCGTGCCGGCATGGTGGCTGTACTCCGACCTCTACAAGGCGCGCTGAGCGCGGCGCTCCCAGCGCAGGACTACCGCAGGACTACCGCAGGAACGGGTTCGCGAACTTCGCGTCCTGCGCCAGCGCCGTGTCGTCGAGCGTGCGCAGGAACGCGACCAGCGCGGCCTTGTCGGCGGCGCTGAGGTTCAGCGACCCGCCGCGCAGGCGGTTGTCGAGCGCAGGCCCCGGCCTCACGCCGTTGTCGTAGTGCTCGATCACCTGCGCGAGGGTCGCGAATCGGCCGTCGTGCATGTAGGGGCCGCCGACGCCGACGGACTTCAGTGACGGCGACTTGAAGAGGCGCGTCTCGCCGGCATCGAGCCCGTTGCTGCGCGAGTCGGCATCCAGTGCGAAGGTCGGCGGTTCGTGGCAGCGCGCGCAGCCGACGCCGCCCTGGTTGGGGGAATTCATGAACAGCTGGCGGCCGCGGTTCTCCTCGGCGCTGAATCCGGGCAGGTTCACGTTCAGCGCGCGGTTCGGCGCATTGGCGGTGAACACGGTCGCATACGCGGTGTCCCAGCGGCTGCCGCTCGAGACCATCGCGCGCTGGAAATGCGCGAGCGCCCGCTGGATGCGCGCCGCGGTGATCGCGGGGTCGCCGAACGCGAACTGGAACAGCTCGGGGTAGTAGACCAGCGCGTTCATCTTCGACAGCAGCGCGGCGAGGCCGCCGTTGGCGGCGTCGAAGCCCATCTCGAACACGTTCTGGATCGGCTGCGTGGCCTGGGCCTCGAGCGTCGCGGCGCGCCGGTCCCAGAACATCGAGCCGGGCGTCCAGTAGCGCAGGTTGCCGAGGCGCATCGCGTGCGCGGACGTGAACGAGCTGCCGTTGAAGCCGGTGCTGAAGCGCTGCGGATCGCTGAAGCCGGAAGACGGCTGGTGGCAGCTGGCGCAGGAGACGGTGTCGTTGACGCTGAGGCGCCGGTCGTGGAACAGCACGCGGCCGAGCGTCGCGAGGCGGTCGCTGACCGGGTCGGACGCGGGCGCATTGTCGAGCGCGGTGACGGTGCCGTCGTAATAGGCGGGCAGGGTCGGCGCCGCGTAGTTCGCGAGGCGGGTCAGGTCGAGGTCCAGGAACCCGGCGACGCCGGTGACGGGTGCGGGCGTGGGCGCGGCCGCTGCCGGGGTTGGGGTGGCTGTGGGCGCAGCCGGAACGGGCACGGGCGTGGCGGGTGTCGCAATGGCGGCTGGCGTCGTGGCGGCCGTCGCCGCGACCGCCGCGTCGGCCGTCGCCGTGGCCGTGGGCGTCGCGGTGGAACCGCCGCCTCCGCAGGCCGCTAGCGCCAGGGTCAGCAGCCACGGTGTCGTCAGTCGGTGAACCGGCATACCTCGTCTCCGTATCTCGGGGGGGGGGGGGCGAGCGCCCCGGTGGCTGCGCGTCGCGCCGCGGAATCCACGTTCCGCAGGCCGACCTGCCACCGTCCTCGAAGACACGGTGGCGCCCGAATGTGGAGCGACGATGGACGGCCGGTGCGCGCTGCACCGCCGGCGCTGCCACGGCTCGTGCTGCGCGCCGAGCCCCAGGTGTAGCGCGCCTGCTCCATTCCGGGGATCTGCATGCGCCCCCTGGTGCTCGTAGTACACCTGGCCGACGAGATCGAGGTCCATGTCGTCGAGCTTCAGCTTGATCTCGGCTTCCATGCACGGTGCGATGATGTACCAGGACAGCGCCGCGCCCGTGACCGGGTTGGCAAGGTTGTTCTTCAGGTCGTTGCCGAGGCCTTCCCGCGTGAAGCCGTAGGGCACCGGGCAGCGGAACCCGGGCTTGACGACCCGTGCGCGGCAGTCCCTCGTTGCCGGCGCCGGTCTTGCGGTCGGTGAAGAGGCCGGTGAAATAGTGCGTCTCCTGGTACTCGGCGCCGCGGTACCAGGCACCGCCATGCAGCGCGTGGTCGCGCGCCAGGTGATAGATCGCCCCGCCGGTCTCGGCCTCGTAGCCGGGCGCGGTGAACGTCGCGGGATCGATCGCGCCGGAGGTCGGCGCGGCGGGCGCGGCGCTCGCGTCGAGATAACCCCGATTCCTCCGTACACTAGTGCGCATGAAAGCGCCTCGGTGGACCACCGTGACGGAGTCCGCGTTCCCCTGGGAACGCGAGGCTCTGGACTGGCTTCGTGAGCAGTTGCCAGACGCCAGCCCCTGGCACGCCTGGTCCAACCTGGAGTTCATCGACGACGACGGCAAGGTCAACGAGGTGGACCTGCTGGTGCTCGCGCCTGGCGGCCTCTTCCTCGTGGAGATCAAGAGCCGTCCCGGCGTACTGACCGGCGACGCGCTCACCTGGACCTGGCGCACCGATGGACGCGAACAGTACGTCGACAATCCGCTGCTGCTCGCCAACCGCAAGTGCAAGCGGCTCGCGAGCCTCCTGAAGCACCAGCCCTCTTTCAGGAAGTCGCGCGACCGGCTGCCCTGGATCGAGCCGGCGATCTTCCTGTCGGCGAGCGATCTCGCGTGCAAACTCGAAGGGCCCGCGCGGGCCCGGACCTACCTGCGCGGCCGACCCGGCGTGACGAGGGACGACGGCATCGTCGCTGCGCTGCATTCCTTGCCGGCGCCGACGTTTAACGGCTCGCCGACCACCGTGTCGCTGCCGCAGGCGAAGTCGATCGTACGGGCCCTGGCCGAAGCGGGGATCCGGCCGTCGACCAGCCACCGCCGCGTCGGCGATTACGAGCTGGACGACCTGCTCGCCGATACGCCGAACTTCCAGGACTGGTCGGCCCACCACGTCGCCGTCAAGACGCGACGACGCCTGCGCATCTACAGCTTCGGCAAGGCCGCGAACCAGGACGCCCGCGCGGCCCTCGCCCGTCAGGCCCGCCGCGAGTTCCAGGTGCTCGAGGGTGTCGAGCACCCCGGCATCCTCAAGGTGCTGGATTTCAAGGACTCCGATCTCGGGCCCACGTTGCTGTTCGAGCACGATCCCGACGCGCTGCGCCTCGACCATTTCATCCAGCGCCACGCCGCCAGCCTCGACCTCGGTCAGCGCCTGCAGCTCTTGCGCGAGGTCGCCGATACCCTGCGCCACGCGCACCTGAGGCGTCTCTATCACCGCGCGCTGAGCCCGTCGTGCGTGCTCGTTCGCGAGAGCAAGGACCCGAAGCTGCCGCCGCGCCTGCAGATCATGAACTGGCAGACCGGATCACGCGAACCGGGTGCGACGGGTTCCACGCAGCACACGGTCGGCACGATCCATCTCGACGACTATGTCGAAGACCCGGCGCGCGTCTATCTCGCGCCCGAGGCCCTGCATTCCGAAGCGGTCGCCTCGGCGCCACTCGACGTGTTCGCGCTCGGCGCCACCGCGTACTTCATTCTCTGCGGTGCCGCCCCGGCCGCCGACACGATCGAGATGGCGGAAAAGCTGCGCCGCGGCCCCGGACTCAAGCTGTCGGATGCGCTGGACGGCGCACCGAAGTCGCTGCAGGAACTGATCTCCTTCAGCACGATGCCCGACGTCGGCGCCCGCTTCGCGACCGTCGAAGAGTTCCTGCTCTACCTCGACGAGGCCGAGGACGAAATCACGGCACCAGAGCCGGAGCGCCTCGTCGATCCCTCGGTCGCAAGGCCGAACGATCGAATCGGTGCCGGCTTCACCGTCATCCGCCAGCTCGGCCGCGGTTCCTCGGCCGATGCGTTGCTGGTGCGGCGTGACGACAATCCGGAACCCGTGGTGCTCAAGGTGGCGAGCGATGGCCGCCACGACGAGCGCCTGATCGCCGAAGGCGAGACGCTGCGCAACCTGCTGCACCAGAACGTCGTCGGCTTCCTCGACACGCTCGAGATCGCCGGCCGGCGAGCCGTGCTGCTGCGTTATGCCGGCGAGCGTACGCTCGGCCAGCGGCTGCGCCAGGAAGGCCGGCTGTCGCTCGATCTGCTGCGAAGATTCGGCGAGGAACTGCTGGCCGCCGTCGAGTTCCTCGAACTCTCCGGCGTCAGCCACCGCGACATCAAGCCCGACAACATCGGCATCGCGCCGGTTGGCGAGCGCGGCATGCTGCACGTCGTGCTGTTCGACTTCTCGCTGGCACGCACGCCGCAGGACAACATCCAGGCGGGCACGCCCGGCTACCTCGACCCCTTCATCCGGCTGCGCAAGCCGCCGCGCTGGGACCTGTACGCCGAGCGCTATGCCGCGGCAGTCACTCTCTACGAGATGGCGACCGGCGCGCTGCCGGTCTGGGGCGACGGCCGCAGCGCGCCGGAAATGCTCGACTGCGAGGCGTCGATCAATGCCGATGCCTTCGACCCGAACCTGCGCGACTCGCTCGCCGAGTTCTTCCGCAAGTGCCTCGCCCGCGAGGTGCGCGATCGCTTCGACAATGCCGAAGACATGCGCCGCGCCTGGCTGCGCGCCTTCGATGCGACCCGCCAGAGCGCGTCGACGCCCGACGCACTCGATGCAATCGCGCGGTTGGCGTCCGGCGCCACCACCATCTCCGAGCTCGGCTACTCGGTCGATGCGCAGAACGTGCTCGAGCGGATGGGCATCCACAACGTCCGGGAGCTGCTCGCGGTCGAGCGCGTCAAGTTCCGCTACCTGAGCAGTGTCGGCGACAAGGTCCGCAAGGAGATCCGGCTCACCGCCAAGCGGCTCGCGCATCTGCGACCGGACCTGATACCGGGACGCCCGACGCAGAACCCCGACGAGCCGATGCCGGATGGCGCACCGAGCATCGACGAGTTGCAGGCGCTGCTCGTGCCCAAGCGCCCGGCCGGCGACGATCGGCCCGACGATCGTGCGATTGCGCTCTATCTCGGCCTCGAACCTCACGAGACACTCGGTCCGTTCGCGGCGCTCGGCGAGGTGGCACGGGCCGCCGGCGTCACCCGCAGCCAGGCAGGCGAAGCGCTGCTCCAGCGGCGCGAGCGCTGGCTGAAGACGCCCGCGCTGACCGGCATCCGCGACACCCTCGCGTCCATCGTCCAGGCGCAGGGCGGCATCATGGTTGCCGAAGAGGCCGCCCGTGCACTGCTCGCCGACCGGGGTTCGGCGGAAGCCGAGCCCGCGCTGCGCCTGCGGCTCGCGGCGGCCGTGCTGCGCGCCGCGCTCGAGGCCGAACAGCAACGCGACGACCCGCGGGTCCAGCTCGTCACAGGCCAGGGCGCGCCGATCGTCACGCCCCGCCCCGAATGGGCGGACTATGCACGCCGGCTCGGCGCGGCCGCGGACCGCATCGCACAAGAGAGCCCACTGCTGGCACCGGCCACGGCGCTGGCCGAACTAGAGCGCGTTGCTGCGCCTGCCGACTTGCCCGCGCTCGTGCCACAACGCCTGCTGCGCCTCGCCACCGCCGCCGCCCGCGAGGCCGCGCTCTCCAGTCGCTCGGAAATCTATCCCCGCGGCATGGCGATCGTGACGGCGATCCGCCAGTCGCTGGGCGCCCTCGTGGGCCCGCGCGAACTGACGGAGGCCGACCTCGCGGAACGCATCCGCGGCCGCTATCCGGAGGTGGCGCCGCTGCCGGGCCGGCCGGCGCTCGATGCGCTGCTGCAGGAGGCCGGCGCCGACCTGCTGTGGAACGATGGGGCCAACGGCGGACGCGGCGCTTTCATGCCCCGTGGGGCGCCCGGCCCATCCGTGGGCAGCACCACGAAGTACGACCGCCGCCCAACGCGCACCGTCCTGCCCGGCGACGTCGGCGAGGAGGTCGCCGCGGCGCGCGATTTCGAGTCGCGCCTGGAACACGTGCTCCGTCATGGCGGCTTCCTGGCATTGACGATGACGCCGCGAGCGCTGCGTCCCTTGCAGGACGAGCTCGCACGCCGCTTCGCTTTCGAGATCTTCAGCCTGGAAGAGGCGCTGATCGACGGCATGATGGAGCAGGCCCGCAGTGCGCGAGTCGCGCCATCTGTGCTGCTCGAAGCTGATGCCGCCGCGCCGACGAGCCTCGACTGGCGCAACCTCGTGCGCCTCGCCACGCGCGCGGCGTCGCAGGTGGCGACGGCGGTCACCTCACGCGCCCGTCCCGTTGCGCTGACGGAACCTGGCCTGCTCGCGCGCTATGACCTGATGTCGCTCGTCACGAGTTGCCAGGCGGAGGCGGGCCGCGCCGGTCGCACGCCGACCATCCTGCTGCTGGTGCCCATGGTGCAGCCCGAGGCACCGGCGATCGACGGCAAGGTCGTCCCCGTCATCACCGCCAGCCAGTGGGCACGGGTACCGGACGCGTGGCTCGCCAACAGGCATCGGACGGCAGAGCCTTTGCCGCGCTGAATAGATGCGGTGCCAGGACGTCCCTACAGTGCGATCCGGGTAGATGATTCAGTCTGCCCGAACCCGATTCCGTCCTTGGTCAGGCGCTCCAGCGCAATTCCCAGAGCACGGTCGTCGAACAGCCTGCCCTTGCGACGCGCGGCCTCAGCGCCGCCGCTCCAACGGCAAAGGCCCTCGCGCAGGGCGGGGACGGTCGGGTCAACGCCTTCTCGCTCGAGCAGCCAATCCACGGTGGCCAGCAACTCCAAACCGTAGGGTGACTCGAACCCATCGATCAGGGTTGCGGTGGCCTCGAGGGCCGGCGAGTAAGCCTTGGCCTCGCTGCCGATGAAGGCCGCCACGAACTCCTTGCGCGCATCGTCGAACCAGATGACGTCCATCGGGTCCGCATCGCTGATCCGCTTGTCGCAGTGAAGATAGCTCCCATCCAGGCTGTCCAGCAGGTGCGAGAGCCGGTTGGCGTAGGGACCGTACTTGTGGGCCTCGAACTGCAGCTTCAGCGGATTCTCTTCCGGCCCGAAACGCTCGATGGCCCGCTCCAGAAACCAGGCGAGTTTCTGGATCTCCAGCAGGCTGCACTCCATCCCCAGCACCCAGTAGCGGCGCACCAGCTCGGCAATCAAGGCGCGAGCCGGTGTCAGCTTCTCGACGCCGGCGCGCTTGGATACGTTCTGATAGGCCTGGATCGGCTCGAACACCTGGATCTCCGTGTCGAGACCCGCCAGCGTTGCCTCGATCTGCGGGCGAACCTCGACCCAGTTCAAGCCGCCGTTGCCGGCGCCCAGCGGCGGGATGGCGACGGACTTGACGTTGTGCTGCATCAAGAACCGCCGAAGGTCGACCAGACCTGTCTTGATCCACTCCATTCGTGACTTGCCGCGCCAGTGTTCCTTGGTCGGGAAGTTGACGATCCAGCGTGGGCCATCCAGCTCGCTGATCTCGGTGACGAACATTTGGCCGGTATGCACCTCGCCTACCTTGCAAGCAGCGGCGTATCGCCGGTAGTTCTCCGGGAAGCGCTCCTTGAACATGAGCGCAATTCCCTTGCCCATCACACCTGCCGTGTTGACAGCGTTGACGAGCGCCTCCGCGCGGGCTTGCAGCAGATCGCCTTGTCTGAATTGGACCATTGGAATCACCACTCGGTGCGAGCATGGACCGGCAGTCGTCATTGGCGCCAGCCGGAGGCGGGCCTCGTCGGCTTAATCGGACGCTAGCGCAGGTGTCGCTCCACCTCACGCAGGCCAATGTCGGCAGGCCGCCGAAACGCCGTCGCCAGTCGATCACTCAACGCCCCCGGCACCTGCAGCCGGTCGAACGTCTCGCGCCAGGCACGCACGATCCGAGCCACGCGATCGATGATCTGCGCTGCCGCCACCGGCATCAGGCCGAAGCGGCCGGCCGCGCCCAGCGCATTGTCGAGGGTTGCCAGCCGGCCTTGCGGACCGACCGCGAGATGCAGCATCCGCTCCTGAGCAAACTGCGGCCGCGGCACGACGTCGTAGAGCGGGCTCAGCCGCCAGCCTCGGGCCCGCGGGTCGTAGAGAAACGCGTGGTTGCGCAGATGGTCGTCGTCGTTCGAGACGAGGATGTTGAACACCATCCGACCGAACAACTCGGCACGGTCGGCGGCGATCTGCCCGCCCACGCCATGGGCGCTCAGCGCATCGGCGAGGTCGGCATAGCTGCTGTCGGGCGAGTCCCGCTCATGGCGCGCGAGCAGCGTCAGCGCGCTGACCAGGTGCCGTCGCGCGAGGCCCTCCGGCACGGTCTCGCGATCGAAGCGCTCGATCAAGAGGACCCGCCGACCATCGGCCAGATCGACGAGGCGGGTTTGCGGCACGTCGAGGCCCGCCTCCCGCGCCAGTTCCAGCGTCGCCCTTTCGGCCGCCGGCACGTCGAACGGATCGTCCCTGCCCGGAAACTTGGCGATCCATTCGCGACCCTCCGCGGTCAGCACGGCTTTGGGCCGCGCACCGCCGAGCGAGGGGCCGCCGGCGAAGAACAGTTCCAGGTGCGCCGGGACCGGCTCGCCGTCCTCGATCCGCGCCGCCGCCTCGCGCAGGTGCGCGAGATCCATCAGCGAAGGCAGCGTGCCTGTTTCGCGCGGACTCGTGGGCGTGGCCCGGATGTCGAGCGCCCCCGAACGATGCGGGCCGGCATGATCCAGATAGGTGGACTCCGGCAGCCCATTGGGCGGCGCACGCAGCCGGTTCTCGATCACGCGCCGGCCCCAGGCATCGGGTGCCGCATCGCGCAGGGCGCCGAACAGCGTCAGGCCGACGGGCGGCAGCAGGTCCGCACCGCCCTGGCCCGCGTCGAGCGGCAGCGCCACCGGATCCACCGGCAAGGCGTTGTCACGCTGCAGATACCGCTGTCCGTAGGCGAAACGGGAGGCGATCAGCTCCGTGCCGGTCTCGACCATCGTCAGCCGACCCGCCGGCACAGCCTCGAGCTCGCCGGGCAGGTAGATGAAAACGATGCGCTCGGGCATGGGTCAGAAGTCCAGGTCGGTTGGCGCCGGCCGATGGCGGGCACGCTGGACCCGAGTCGCATCCAGCAGGGCGGCAGCGCCCGGGTCCTGCAGCGTCTTGAGCAGCGGCAACAGGCCCAGCCGCTCGAACACGGCCAGCCAGACACCGAGCGAGGCCGAGGTCGCGCCCTTCTCGATGCGCTTCAGCGTTGCCGTGCCCACTCGGGCGCGCTCCGCCAGTTCGGCGACCGTCCAGCGACGCGCGAGCCGGCCCTGGCGTACCAGAGCACCGAGGTGTCGGGCGACGTCTTCCGCGGGCGGACTGGCGAATGTTTGAGCGGAGCGTTTCATGGATCGTATCTGATCCCTTAAATCGTTTATGGATCAGATACGATCCTTATACGAGTGTTGTCCGCTTCGGTCAAGCGCTCTACTCGAGAAGGCGCTGACGCTTGCCGAAGGTTGGCTGATGAAGACCCATCCAGTTGCCGCCTCAACGAAATGGCGGATGCGACTACATTCAGAGCGCAATTCAGTAATCTGGAGTTACTGAAATACGCCTATACTGTAGTCATGGAATCCAGAGGCCTCGGCAGCCAGTCACGCGAACGGCTCGGTCGCCTGTTGCGCAACGAACCCGCGGTATTGACCCCGGAATCGGCCGCAAGGACTCTCGCCCTGACCCGGGAACAGGCAGCCCATGAACTGGCCCGCTGGGCCCGCGCAGGCTGGCTCGCGCGCGTGCGACGCGGCGCCTACGCCCCGGTGCCCTTGCAGGCCGCTTCGGCCGACATTGCCCTCGAGGACCCCTGGTCAGTCGCCACCGCGCTCTTCGCGCCCTGCTACATCGGCGGCTGGTCGGCCGCAGAACACTGGGGCCTGACCGAGCAGATTTTCCGCTCCGTCTGCGTCATCACCGGCCAGCGACCGCGCGAGCGGCGACCTCGCCTGCGCGGCACGGAGTTTGTGCTCCACTCGATTCGGCCCGACCGGATCTTCGGCACCCAATCCGTCTGGCGGGGTCGCACCCGCGTCGCCGTCTCGGACCCGGCGCGTACGCTCGTCGACATGCTCGCCGATCCGGGCCTCGGCGGTGGCATCCGCCCGGTCGCCGACATGCTGGTCGAATTTCGGCGTGAACACGGCGCGCTGGCGCCCCGGCTGATCGAACATGCCACCAGGCTCGGCAACGGCGCGGTGTTCAAGCGACTCGGATTCCTGCTCGAGCGGGACACCGGGCCGAATGCCGAACTGATCGAGGCCTGCCGCGCAAACCTGCGCAAGGGTTACATCCGGCTCGATCCGGCGCTGCCCGCCGATCATCTCGTCAGTCGCTGGGGGCTATGGATCCCGGCGGCGTGGCGACAAGCGCCCATCGAGCGCTCGCGCCCATGATCGGTCGGCAGGACATTCTCGATCTGGCGCGCGAGTTCCAGTTGCCACCGAACACCGTAGAGAAGGACTACGCACTCGGATGGCTGCTCGCCGGAATCTCCCGCCATCCCGAACTGCGCGAGTCCTGGATCTTCAAGGGCGGCACCTGCCTCAAGAAATGCTATTTCGAGACCTACCGATTCTCCGAAGACCTGGACTTCACGCTGCGAGAGCCGGCGCACCTGAACGAGGCCTTCCTGCAGCGAGTCATTGGCGAGGTCTGCGCCTGGATCTACGAGACCTCCGGTCTCGAGCTACCGGAAGCAGCGCGACGTTTTGAGGTCTTCGAAAATCCCCGCGGCAGCCTCTCGGCTCAAGCACGCGTGGGATATCGGGGCCCACTCGCCCGCACCGGCGAACCGCCGCGCATCAAGTTCGACCTCGCGCATGACGAGTTGCTGGTCCTCGAACCTGCGTGGCGCCCGGTTCACCACCCGTATCCGGACGATCCCGAAGACGGCATTGAGGTGCTCTGCTACGCGTTCGAGGAGGTTTTCGCGGAGAAGCTGCGCGCCCTGACCGAGCGCCTGCGTCCGCGGGACCTCTACGACGTCATCCACCTGCACCGCCGTACCGATCTGCTCCCGGACCTGCCGACACTGCGCGACACACTTCGCCGAAAATGCGAATTCAAGAGGGTCGATGTACCCACGTTCGCGGCGCTGGAGGTTCGCCCAGAACGCATCGAGATCCAGGCGGAATGGGAAAACATGCTCGCCCACCAGCTTCCGGCCTGCCCACCATTCGAGCAGTTCTGGAGCGCCCTGCCCGCCGTGTTCGACTGGCTGACCGAGCCCGCTGCAGCGCCCGTCGCGCTCCCGCAGATCACCGCGGGTGAGGACGTCGCCGAAGACTTCGAACCGCTGCCGACGATGGTCAGCGCCTGGAACTATGCGGCACCGCTCGAAGCCATTCGGTTCGCCGGGTCGAACCGGCTGCTGGTGGATCTCGGCTACGGCGGCCGCACCCGACTGATCGAGCCGTACTCCTTGCGCCGCACCCGTGCCGGCGACGTTGTGCTTTACGCCGTGAAGCAGGCTGACGGCGAAGTGCGCAGCTACCGCGTGGACCGCATCGAGAGCGCCACGGTGACGCGACAGCCTTTCGAACCCCGCTTCGACGTGAATCTGGGGTGGATCGCGCCGGCCGGATCTGGATCGATGACCGGCGTTCCGTTCGGCCGTTCGCCGTTCAGCCAGAACACCCGCCAGCCAAAACGGCAATCTCCACCACGAACCACCCCCGTTCGATGGCCGAATCCCGCAGCGCCCAAGTATGTGTACAAATGCGCCGTCTGCGGCAAGTCGTTCACCCGTTCGAAGATGGACGCCAAACTGAACGCCCACAAAGCCCCGAATGGCTTCAACTGCTATGGCACGCTCGGCATGTATCAAGGCCGGCGGTAACCGAGCCCCGAGTCGCCTCCCCATGATCGACAGCCCCGCCCTCCTCAAAGACCTCAAAAAACTCCTCACCCAGCTCGAACGCGACCTGCGCGACCAGCTCGACCGCGAGCCCGCCCTCGCCGCCTCGCTGCAGCAGGAATGGCAGCAGGCCCGGGACGCGAAGCGCACCGCGGCGACGCTCTACGACTGGCAGGCCGAGGCGCTGACGCAGTCGGCGGTCCACTGGATCCTCGCCTGCGTCTTCCTGCGCTTCCTCGAGGACAACGACTTCCTCGACGAGCCGCTGCTGTTCGCGCCGGATGCCGCGCGGCAGGCGCTGGTGCGCGATCGCTACCAGGCCTACTTCACGGCGAACCCGGTGCATTCGGACCGCGACTACCTGCTGCAGGCCTTCGCCACCGCCGCGGCGCTGCCCGGGCTCGCGGGTCTCTTCGACCCGCGCCACAACCCGCTGCATCGCCTGCCGATCTCGGGCGACGGCGCGATCTCGCTGCTGGGGTTCTTCCGCCGGATCGCGCCCGACAGCGGCGCGCTGATCCACGACTTCACCGACCCCGAGCGGCGCACGCGCTTCCTCGGCGATCTCTACCAGGATCTCTCCGAGTCGGCGAAGAAGCGCTATGCGCTGCTGCAGACGCCGATCTTCGTCGAGGAGTTCATCCTCGATCGCACGCTGACGCCGGCGATCGAGACCTTCGGCTTCCGCGAGGTGCGGATGATCGACCCGGCCTGCGGGTCGGGGCACTTCCTGCTCGGCGGGTTCGAGCGGCTGTTCCGGCTGTGGGCGACGGCGGAGCCGGGGCGCAATCGGGCGGATCTCGCGCAGCGGGCGCTCGATGGCGTGTATGGGGTGGATCTGAATCCGTTTGCGGTGGAGATTGCGCGGTTTCGGTTGTTGATTGCGGCGTTGACGGGTGCGGAGATTGTGCGGTTAGGGAGCGCTCCCGATTTTCGCGTCCATGTTGTAACGGGCGACAGTCTGCTGCATGGAAAGCAATTCGGACTGACGCAGACCTTGGGCATGTTCGAGTCGGCAAGCGATTACGCGTCTACTGGCCTGACGCACGCCTATGCCGTCGAGGACCTGGATGCACTGCGGGCCGTTCTCGGGCAGCAATATCATGCTGTCGTGGGTAATCCCCCGTACATCGTTCCGAATGACGCCGCCTTGAACGAGAAGTACCGCGGCATCTACGTGTCTTGCCACAGAAAGTACTCGCTGGGCGCTCCTTTCACGGAGCGGCTCTTCAAGCTGGCAGTTTCGGCCGAACCAGGGTCAGCGCGTGAAGGTGGCTTTGTCGGGCTGATCACAGCGAACTCCTTCATGAAGCGCGAGTTTGGCCGGAAGCTCGTTGAGGAGGTCCTCCCACATATGGATCTCACTCATGTGGTCGATACGTCGGGCGCCTACATACCCGGACATGGCACGCCAACGGTCATACTCCTCGGCCGCAACAGGAAGCGAGATGTTGCCCTCGTTCGCGCGGTACTGAGCATCAGCGGTGAGCCGTCCGAACCAGCAGACGCTTCCCGCGGTCTGGTCTGGCGATCAATAGTCGAGCTGATCGATACCCCGGGCGCACGGAATCCGTTCGTCAGCGTTAGCGACCTGGAGAAAGCTGCGTTGTCCGTCTTTCCATGGTCGCTGACCGGTGGCGATGCACCTGAAGCCAAGAACAGCATAGAGAGCGCCGCCACGAGCCGCCTTGATGCGATCGCCGAGTTGTATGGCGGCACCGGCCGTACAAGCGCTGACGACGTATTCACGGCAGATGTCCAATACTTTGGCCGCGTGGGGCTCGAGCAAGAGTTCATCCAGACTCTGATCGAAGGCGATCAGGTTCGTGACCATGCCCTGGAATCCGGGCGAGCCATTGTCACCCCGTATGACGCGAACGGGCTGGTCGATATTCGTGGCAGAAGAAATCTCGGGAAATACTTCTGGCCCTTTCGGACGTCTCTAGGCGCGCGAGTAACGTTCGGGCTCGCGACATACAAGCAAGAAGGACGCCCCTGGTGGGAGTGGCATCAGGTTTCCGTATCGCGCCTCTCGTACGTCCGTGCGATAACGTTCGCGGAGGTATCCACCCACAACCACTTCGTCCTGGATCGGGGCGGAAAAGTCTTCAAGCAAACGGCGCCGGTGATCAAGCTGCCGAAGGGCGCGAGCGAGGCGGAGCATCTCGGGCTGCTTGGGCTGCTGAATTCATCCGTGGCGTGTTTCTGGTTGAAGCAGGTTTGTCACAACAAGGGCGAAGGGGGTGGCACGCGGGTCGAGGCAGGAAACTCGGCGCTGGGCGATGAAGCTTGGAAAAGTCATTTCGCGTTTAACTCCACCAAAGTGAGTGATTTCCCACTCGTAGAAACGCGACCGTCGCAAATCGCGACCGCGCTAGATGCCGAAGCGCAGATGCTTGCGCTTGTTCAGCCTTCCGCAATAGCCAGCCACGCCGTTCCGTCGCGCGACGCACTTTCCGATGCCAAGAAACGCGCTGACGCATCGCGATCGACCATGATCGCTCTGCAAGAGGAACTGGACTGGCATTGCTACCGCCTCTACGACCTCACGCAGGCCGACGCCCACCTCGAGCACCCGCACCCACCGCCGCTCGAACTCGGCCAGCGCGCCTTCGAGATCGTGCTCGCCCGCCGCGTCGCCGCGGACACTGAAGAGACTTCCTGGTTCACCCGCCACGGCTCGACGCCGATCACCGAACTTCCCGCGCACTGGCCTGCCGACTACCGGGCCGTGGTCGAGCGGCGTATCGCGCTGATCGAGTCCGACCGGCAGATCGGACTGATCGAGCGCCCCGAGTACAAGCGTCGCTGGAACAGCGAGCCCTGGGCGGAAGCGGAACGTCGCGCACTTCGGGAATGGCTGCTCGACCGGCTGGAGAGCGAGCGGCATTGGGCGCCGCGGACGACGACGAGCGGCGGGGGCGGGGCTGCGACCAGCGAGCGCGCACCGCAGCTGCGGTCGATGGCGCAGCTCGCCGACCAGGTGCGCGGCGATGCCGACTTCATGCAGGTGGCCACGCTCTACACCGGCGACGACGCCTTCGACGTCACGCGGCTCGTCGGCGAACTCGTGGCGGCCGAGTCCGTGCCGTACCTGCCTGCGCTGCGCTACACCGAAGACGGCCTGCGCAAGCGCGCCGCGTGGGAGCAGACCTGGGCGCTGCAGCGCGAGGAAGACGCGCGCGGCGTCGCGCTCGACATCCCGGTGCCGCCGAAATACACCAAGGCGGATTTCCAGGGCGGCGACGCCTGGCGGCTGCGCGGCGCGCTGGACGTGCCGAAGGAACGCTTCGTCAGCTATCCGGGCGCCACGCCCGACGGCGACGGCACGCTGCTGGTGGGCTGGGCGGGATGGACCCATCTGCAGCAGGCCACGGCGCTGGCGGCGCAGTACCTCGCCCTGAAGGAGCAGGAGGCCTGGCCGGCCGAGCGCCTGGTGCCGCTGCTGGCGGGGCTGGCGGAACTCGTGCCCTGGCTGCGCCATTGGCACAACGACCTCGACCCGCAGCACGACGCGCGCATGGGGGACTATTTCGCGGGGTTCGTCCAGGACGAGGCGCGGGCGCGGGGCGTGGCCGAGGCGGCGCTGGCAGCGTGGCGGCCGAGCGCGACCGGCCGCGGCCGGCCGCGGGGTCGGGGCGTGCGCCGGGCTGCGGCGACGGAGTCGTCCAGCCCGTAGTCCAGGTTTCGGGGCAAGCGCCTGTTCGGGCAAGGGGTTTTGCGGGTCGCAGTCGTCCACGAGATCGTCCAGAGATCGCCCGATGCGATCGCGAGGAGGCCTCTCCGGACCGTGGGCCGCAGACTGGCTTGCCGGATGGAATGAGGCCGGAGGCGCTCCGGTCGCAGTCTGGTGCCGGTATTCTTCGACGTGATCCCGTGCCCCTGCGCGGGCCTTTCCCCAAACTCTGGCCCGAAGCGGACGAGACGGCACCGGCATGACCCTGCTCAAGGACCTGATCGCGATCCCGGAACGGGTGTTCCGCGGCGACTTCGTGCTGAAGCTCGCCGAGGGCGTCAGCGACGCGGACCGCACGCTCGCGACCTATGTGGTGACGCCGCAGCTGGAGCTGGCGTTCGACGAGGCGCTGAAGTTCGTGGCTAGCGCGCTCGAGTCGCAGGGCAGCAAGGCGGCCTATCTGCATGGCAGTTTCGGCGCGGGCAAGAGCCATTTCATGGCGGTGCTGTCGCTGCTGCTGAACGGGCATGCGGGCGCGCGCTCGGTGCCGGAACTCGCCAACGTGGTCGCGCGCCACAACGGCTGGACGCAGGGGCGGCGCTTCCTGGTGGTGCCGTTCCACATGATCGGCGCGGCGAGCATGGAGTCGGCGATCCTCGGCGGCTATGCCGAGCACGTGCGGCGGCTGCATCCGGGATCGCCGGTGCCGGGGTTCTACCTCGCGGACCAGCTCTTCAAGAACGCCGCGCAGATGCGCCGGCAGATCGGCGACGCGAGCTTCTTCGCGCTGCTGAACGGCGACCAGGCCGACACCCGCTGGGGCGCGCTCGATGGCGGCTGGGACGCGACCAGCTTCGAAGCGGCGATGCTCGAGCCGCCGACCGGCGACGAGCGGATGCGCCTGGTCGGCGACCTGATCGAACGCCTGCTGCCGGTGGCCCAGGCCGTGGCCGCGGGCAACACCGAGACCTTCGTGCCGCTCGACGACGGGCTGTCGATCCTCGCCAAGCATGCCAAGGCGCTCGGCTACGACGCGGTGGTGCTGTTCCTCGACGAGCTGATCCTGTGGCTCGCGAGCCGCGCCGCGGACGTCACGTTCATCACCACCGAGGGCACCAAGCTCGTGAAGCTGGTCGAGGCGCAGCGCGCCGACCGGCCGCTGCCGCTGGTGAGCTTCGTCGCGCGGCAGCGCGACCTGCGCGAGCTGGTCGGCGAGACGCTGGCGGCGGGCGCGGTGCAGACGCAGTTCGCCGATGCGCTGCGCCACTGGGAGGCGCGCTTCCACAAGATCACGCTCGAGGATCGCAACCTGCCGGCGATCGCCGAGCGCCGGCTGCTGAAGCCGGTGTCGCCCGAGGCGAAGGCGCAGATCGACGCGGCGTTCGCGGGGCTGCTGAATGCGCGCCCCGAGGTGCTGCAGACGCTGCTGACGGACGATGCGAACCGCGAGCTGTTCCGCAAGCTCTATCCGTTCAGCCCGGCGCTGATCGAGACGCTGATCGCGGTGTCGGCGGTGCTGCAGCGTGAGCGCACGGCGCTCAAGCTGATGCTGCAGATGCTGGTGGAGCGGCGCGACGAGCTCGAGCTCGGGCAGCTGATCGGCGTGGGCGATCTCTGGGACGTGCTCGCCGACGGCGACGAGCCGTTCTCCGAAGGCATGCGCCTGCACTTCGACAATGCGCGGCGGCTGTGGCAGCAGAAGCTGCTGCCGCGCCTCGAGCGGCAGCACTCGATCACCTGGGTGGACGCGCAGGCCGGCCGGGGTGATGCGGCGGCGATCCGCCGGCTGCGCAACGACGGGCGGATCCTGAAGACGCTGCTGCTCGCGGCGCTGGCGCCCGAGGTGCGGCCGCTGCGGGCGCTGACGGCGGCGCGGCTCGCGGCGCTGAACCACGGCAGCCTGCGCACGCCGATCCCGGGCCAGGAAGCGGCGGACCTGCTGCGCAAGTGCCGCGACTGGGCCGCCGAGATCGGCGAGATCAAGATCTCGGACGACCTGCACAACCCGGTGCTGTCGATCGCGGTCACCGGCGTCGATCTCGAGCCGATCATCGAATCCGCGCGCGGCCAGGACAACGCCGGCAACCGCAAGCGCAAGATCCGGGAGCTGCTGTTCGCGGAGCTCGGCATCGTCGATGCGGGCGAGCTGTTCACGAGCTATGAACTCTCGTGGCGCGGCACGCGCCGCAGCGCCGAGATCGTCTACGACAACGTGCGCACGATCGCCGACGACCGGCTGCGCGCCGGCGGCGACGGCTGGGCGGTGCTGATCGATTTTCCGTTCGACGAGCCGCAGCACAGCCCCGCGGACGATCGCGCCCGGCTGCAGCAATACTCGGGACCGCCGACCCGCACCCTCGCCTGGCTACCGCAGTTCCTCAGCGAGCGCGCACAGCGCGAGCTTCGACGGCTGGTGATCCTGGACTACCTGCTGACGAGCCCGCAGCGTTTCGAGGAACATTCCGCGAACCTCTCGGTCACCGACCGGCACCAGGCGCGCGCGCTGGCGTCGAACCAGCGCGATCAGCTCAGGGCGCGGCTGCGGCAGTGCCTCGAAGCCGCCTATGGCATCGCCGAGGAGCCGCGCGACGGCATCGAGCGGAGCCTCGAACCGGACGAGCAGCTGCAGTCGCTCGAGCCGACATTCCAGCCGCGACGGCCGGCGGCTGCGAACCTGAAGGAGGCGCTGGACCTGCTGCTCGGGCAGGCGCTGGCGCACCAGTTCCCGGCGCATCCGGTGTTCGAGGCTGATATCAAGGCGGCGGTGGTCCGCAAGGTCTGGGTTGAGGTCGAACAGGCCGCGGCGGCGCCCGACCAACGGCAGCTGATTGGCGATCGGGCCACGCGGCAGATCGTGCGCGGCGTCGTCTACCCGCTCGGCCTCGGTGAGGTCGGCGAGACGCACCTGTATCTTCCGGAACAGTGGAAGACGCATTTCCTGCAATGCCACGCGCGCGAGCCGGGCGCGATCGGCGTGCGGCAGATGCGCGGCTGGATCGATGAGCCCCGGGCGCGCGGCCTGCCGACCGAGGTGCAGAACCTGCTGATCCTGGCGTTCGCGGCGCAGACGCAGCGCAGTTTCAAGGTGCGCGGTGCGGCGTTCCAGCCGACCGTCGACAGCCTGCCCGACGAGGCGGAGCTGATCGAACAGCGGCTGCCGGAGCGCGACGTCTGGGACGAGGCGCGGCGGCGTCTGGGGCGGCTGTTCGGCGTGGCCACAGTGCCGCAGACGCTGAACGCCGGGAACCTTGCGATCTTCGAGCGCGAGGCGCGGGCGAAGGCGGCGGAGCTGCGGCGGTTCATCGACGCGCTGGCGGCAGCGCTGCCCGGGCGCCTCGCCGCCTATGTCGCGGAGCCGGCGCAGGCGCCGCGGCTGCGCACCGTGCAGTGCGCGCAGCGGCTGCTCACCGCGCTGGCGCGCGAGAGCGGGCCCGAGCTGGTGGCCGCGCTCGGCGGCGCCGCGCTGGAGACCTCGGAAGCCGCGGTGGCCGCGACGCTCGGGCAGGCGCAGGCGCTCGATGAGCGCGTGCGGCTCTGGCCGGAAATGCTGCTGGCGATCGCCCGCGTCGCCGACCATCGGGCTGCGCGCGCGCAGGCGATCGTCACCGCGGTGGCCGAGGCGCTCGCGAGCGACGAGCATGCGGTGGCGCTGAAGCCGAAGCTCGCGGAACTGGAGTCGAGGGCGATCCAGCTGCTGAGTGAGTCGTTGCCGGCGACACCGTCCGGACCGCCCGCAGGCGCACCACCCGCAGGCGCGACGCCCCAGTCGCCGCCCGTGCAACCGCCCGCCGCGCCGTTGTCGCCCGGCCGGCGGGTGCTGCGCGAAGGTCGCGAGGAGAGTCTCGGCCGCGACGCCGCCTCGCGGGTCCTGAACGACATCGGGCGCGCACTGGAAGACGAACCCGGCGCGCGGCTCAACCTGGCGTGGTCGATCACGCGGGACACCGACCGGTCGTGACGCTGACGGTCAGCGAGCTGCGGGCCCAGGTCGAAGCGGTGCTGGAGCGTGGCGCCGGCGCCGAGGTCGTCGGCATCTATGCACCGTCGGCCGATCCCTGGCCCGAGACGCTGGACGCCGCCGGGCGCTCGTACCGGGTGCGCTGGTGCCCCTCGCCGCTGGCAGCGAGGATGGCGCTGCGCGACGTGCGGCGGTCGGGCACCGAGCAGGGCCTGCTGATGCTGACCTCCCTCACCGAACAGCAGCTCGGCGCGGACGTCGTCGCGCGGCTCGCGCGCGGCAAGCTGTTCCGGATCCGGCAGTGGGAGATCGTGCGCAGCGCGTTCCGCGCGCAGGAGGTCGATGGCCGGCTCGCCCGCCACGGCTGGATGGCGGACCTGCTGATCCAGCGGCGACCCGCGGGCGGCTACGACCCGGTCGGCAGTCGCGTGCTCGACGCGGACACGGCCTGGCGGGCGCTGCTGCTCGTGACGCTCGGCCTCGACACCGGTCGGCCCGACGCCGACGAATGGCTGCAGTGGACGCTCGACCCGCAGGCTGGTGCGCGCTGGCGGGCGCTGCCGGATGAAGCGCAACGCGCGATCGCGGAGCGCGTCGCCGAGACCGCGGGCCCCGCCGGCGCGCTGATCACCGGCGCCGTCCGCGCCGGCTTCGCGGACGACGTGCTGCCGCTCGGCCTGGTGGCAGACCTGCTGTCGCGCGACGACGTGGCCGGGCACGACGTGATCGCCGCGCGCGCGCGGATCGAGCGCTATGTCTCGACGCTGCGCTTCACGGCCACGGCCGGCCGGCGCTGGGCGGACGCGGCAATGCGGCGACTGCGCGCGCTGCCCGAGGCGCGCGCGCGCACGCTGCTGGCGCGCGCTGACGAGCTGGCGGGCGATCTGCTGCTGGCGTCGCAGGCGGTGGACAGCGACGTGCTGCCTTCGGGGTTCGAGGCGCGGCTCGAGGCGTTCGCGCGCCAGCTCGAGGCGATCGTCGTGACTTTGGAGGTGACGTCGGAGGCGACGTCGGAGGCCACACCGGAGCGCGCACGGCTGGCCGGCGCCGCGCTCGAGGCGACGGCAGCGCGCGTGCTGCAGCATGCGCAGGCGGGGTCAATGCCGGCGCGGGTCGAGTGCGTGCAGATGGCGACGCGGCTGGCGCGCTGGCTCGCGCTGCCGGCGACCCCTGCCGACCAGTTCCTCGTGCAGGCGCGCCATTACGCGGCCGACGGCGCGTTCGTCGACTGGGCCCGGCTCAAGGTCGGCGACGACCCGGGCGCGGCGCTGACCCGCGCCTTCCGGGCGCTCTCGATGGCGGTGCAGGCGCGGCGCGACGCCCAGAACCGGCGCTTTGCGGCCGCGCTGCAGCAGTGGACTGCCGCCTCGGGCGCGCACGACGCGCTGCCAGGCGTCGAACAGGTGATCGACCGGGTCGTCGGACCGCTGGCGGATGCGGCGCCGGTGCTGTGGCTGGTCGTCGACGGGCTGAGCCTCGGGCTGCGCGAGGAACTCGCCTCGAGCCTCAGCGCGGCCGGCTGGACCTCGCTGGTGCCGGAACAGGCGGCCTGGTCGGGCGCGGCCGTGGCGGCCTTGCCGACGGTCACCGAGATCTCGCGCGCCAGCCTGCTCGCGGGCCGGCTCGCGCGGGGCGCGCAATCATTCGAGCGATCCGCGTTCCTGCAACACCCGGCACTCGCGGCACGCACGCGCCCGCACGGCCCATCGATCTTCCACAAGGGCGAGCTGGCCGATGGGCCAACGCTGTCCGTCACGGTGCGGGAAGCGGTCGCGGACCCGGCGCAGCGGGTGATTGCGGTGGTGTTCAACGCGATCGACGACCAGCTGGATGGCGCGATGCAGCTGAACGTGCAGTGGTCGCTCGAGCATCTGCCGCCGCTGCCGGCGCTGCTGCACGAAGCCCGCGGCGCGCGCCGGCTGGTCATCGTGACCGCGGATCATGGCCACGTGCTGGAGCGCGGCACGACCGAGAAACGCGTGGCGGGTCGCCCGGAGAATGGCGACGAGCGCAGCGGCGACCGGTGGCGCATGGCGGCCGAGCCGCCCGGCGAGGGTGAGCTGACGCTCGAGGGCAGCCGGGTGCTGACGGCCGCCGGGGCGCACCGCGTGACCGTGGCCTGGAGCGAGACCCTGCGCTACGGCGCCAAGAAGAACGGCTATCACGGCGGGGCGACGCCGCAGGAAGTGCTGGTGCCGCTGATGGTGCTGGCGCCGACCGGCATGCCGGTCGCGGGCTGGAAGCCGAGCGCCGTCCGGGCGCCGGACTGGTGGAACGATCCGGCGACGGCGCCCGCCGCGGCGCGTGAACCCGCCGTGGCGCCGCGCGCGGCGCCGCGGACGGTGGCGCGACCCGCGGCGGACTCACCGCAGCCCGACCTGTTCGGCGCAGCACCGCTCGCCGCGCCGGGCACTTCGCAGCCGGCTGGGGCGGCGCCCGCCGCGGGCAGTGCGGCGGAGGCCACCGCCATCGCGGCCGCCGCCGGGCCGGCGCCGTGGATCGATGCCCTGCTTGCGAGCACCGCGTACCGCACCCAGCGCACCCTGGCGGCGCGGGTCGCGCCGCCCGACGAGGCGATGCGGGTTCTGTTGCAGGCCTTGACCGAGCGCGGTGGCAAGCTGTCGCGAGCCGCACTCGCCGCCCGACTCGAACTCGCCCCGATGCGCGTCGCGGGCTTCGTCGCCGCCGCCCGCCGTCTTCTGAACATCGACCAGGCGCCCGTGCTCGCCTACGATGACGCGAGCGACACCGTCGAGCTGAACCGCACGTTGCTCGAAGCGCAGTTCGGCCTGCGGCGCGGGCCGAGCCCATGATCGCGCCGCAGCGTCGTTCTGCGCTGATCGATGCCCTGCGGCGCGGCACCGTGCCGCAGTCTGGCCTCGATGCGCTGGCGGTCGGGCTCGCCGGTGTGGTCGGTACGTTCGACGAAGAGCTGCAGGCCGTCGCAGCAGGCGGCGGTGGCTTCAAGGCGGTGCGCGGCGAGTACGGCACCGGCAAGACGTTCTTCGCGCGCTGGCTGCAGGAAGCGGCGCGCGGCCGCGGCTTCGCCTCGAGCGAGGTGCAGATCTCGGAGACCGAAACGCCGCTGCACCGGATGGAGACGGTGTACCGGCGCGTGATCGAGCGAATCACGACCGCCGATGCCGGATCGGGCGCGTTCCGCGCCATTGTCGACGGCTGGTTCTACACCCTCGAGCAGGACGTGCTCGCCGACGGCTCGATCGATGCAACCGACGCTGCCACCCTGCTCGCCCGCACCGAAGCGCTGCTGGAGCAGCGACTCGCCTCAGTGAGCCGCGTCGCCCCGGCGTTCGCCGCGACGCTGCGCGCCTATCGACGCGCCGTGGCGGCTGAGCAGCGGGACGTGGCGGAGGGCCTGATCGCCTGGCTCTCCGGCCAGCCCAACGTGGCGGCGCAGATCCGTCGCGCGGCAGGACTCAAGGGCGACATCGACCACTTCGGGGCGGGCAACTTCCTCGTCGGGCTGCTGACGATGCTGCGCGACTCGGGCTACGCGGGCCTGCTGCTGACGCTCGACGAGGTGGAGACGCTGCAGCGGATGCGCGGCGACACGCGCGAGCGCGGGCTCAATGCGCTGCGCCAATGGCTGGACGAGATCGACGCCGGGCGCTATCCCGGGCTCTATCTCGTCGTCACGGGAACGCCTGCCTTCTTTGATGGCCCGCAGGGCGTGCAGCGGCTGCCGCCGCTCGCCCAACGCCTGCACGTCGACTTCGCGACCGACGCGCGTTTCGACAATCCGCGTGCCGTGCAGATCCGCTTGCGCGGCTTCGATCTGGACAGCCTGACGGAAGTCGGGCAGCGCGTCCGCGCGCTGTATCTCGAGGCTGCCACGGCGCCCGAGAGAATCCGCGAGCTCGTCGACGATGCCTACCTGCGTGATCTCGCCAGCGCGATGGCCGGGCAGCTCGGCGGCCGCATCGGCATCGCGCCGCGGCTGTTCCTCAAAAAGCTGGTGGGCGACGTGATGGACCGGGTCGACCAGTTCGCCGACTTCGACCCCCGCAAGCACTACGCCCTGACGCTCGCCGACACGGAAATGACCGCGACGGAACGCGCGACGCGGCGCGCGGACTCCGTCGACGACATCGAGCTCTGAGCGTGCGCGGCTTCGACCGGCTGCACGAGGCGCTGCAGTATCACGTGGTCAACTCGCTCGGCTGGCCGGCGCTGCGCCCGCACCAGGACGCGGCCGTGGCGCCGATCGTCGACGGCCGGGACTGCCTGATCCTCGCGCCGACCGCCGGCGGCAAGACCGAAGCGGCGGTGCTGCCGGCGCTGTCGCGCATGCTCAGCGAAGACTGGCGCGGGCAGAGCATCCTCTATCTCTGCCCGATCAAGGCACTGCTGAACAATCTCGAGCCGCGGCTCGCGTATTACGCCGGGCTCGTCGGCCGTCGCGTGGGGCTCTGGCATGGCGACATCAGCGATTCGGTCAAGTCGCGGCTGCGGCGCGAGCCGCCCGACCTGCTGCTCACCACGCCGGAGTCGCTCGAAGGCATGCTGATCTCGCGGCGTCACGATCAGGCGCCGCTGTTCGCGGGCCTGCGCCTGGTCATCGTCGACGAGCTGCATGCGTTCGCGGGCGACGATCGCGGCTGGCACCTGCGTGCCGTGCTGTCGCGTCTCGGGCACTACTGCGTGTCGCGCCCGCAGCGGATCGGCCTGTCGGCCACGGTCGGCAATCCGCAGGCGCTGCTCGAGTGGTTTTCCGGCACGGCGGATGCGGTCGTCGTCGGCGAGGCGCGGCCGCCCGCGGGCGGCGAGCTCACGATCGATCACGTCGGCTCGATCGAGGGCGCGGCCACCGTGCTCGAACGCCTGTATCGCGGCGACAAGCGCCTGGTGTTCTGCGACAGCCGTGCCAAGGTCGAGCGTCTCACCGGGCTACTGCGCGCTCGGGGCGTCACGACGTTCGCCTCGCATTCATCGCTGAGCGCGGCCGAACGACGCGATGCCGAGCACGCCTTCGCGGCCGAGCGTGACTGCGTGATCGTCGCCACCAGCACGCTCGAGCTCGGCATCGACGTCGGCGACCTCGATCGGGTGCTGCAGATCGATGCCCCCGGATCCGTGTCCTCATTGCTGCAGCGAATGGGTCGCACCGGACGCCGGGCCGGCATGCCGAGAAATTGCACTTTCCTCGCCGTGCGTGACGAAGGACTGGTCGGCGCCGCTGCGCTCTGCGCGTTGCTGGTCTCGGGCTATACGGAACCCGTCGTGGCGCCTCGCGTTCCGTGGCACCTCGTCGCGCAGCAGGCCATGGCGCTGCTGCTGGAGCGCGGCGCCACCGCGCGCGGCGATCTCGAACGGACCTTGCGGAGCCTGTTCGAGGCCCTCGAGCCCTCAGGCATCGGGCTGGTCCTCGACACGATGATCGAGCGCGGAATCCTGTGGGCCGACGCGGGGCAGTTGTGGTTTGGGCCCGCCGGCGAACGCGAGTACGGCGCACGGAATTTTCTCGAGCTAGTGTCGAGCTTCACGTCGCCGCAGCTGTTCAAGGTGCTGCACGGCCAGCAGGAACTGGGCTTCGTCGATCCTGTTTCGCTGGCCGCCTCGGGGCAGGGTCCTGCCATCCTGTCGCTCGGGGGCCGCAGCTGGCGCGTGCAGTCCAGTGACTGGAAACGGCGCGTCGTCTGGGTCGAGCCAACCGATGCGGCGGGGCGATCGCAATGGCTCGGCGCGACGCGCGGGCTGCCGTTCGCGCTGGCGCAGGCCATGAAGCGGGTGCTGACCGGCGATGACGTGGCGGCCACGCTGTCGGCGCGGGCCACCGCCCGCCTCGCGGCGCTGCGTGAAGAGCATGAGTTCCTCGTGAACGACGCGACTTCGCTCGTCGAGGATGCCAAGGGCGGCTGGACCTGGTGGACGTTCGCGGGAACGCGCGGCAACAGCGTGCTGGCGGCGGCGCTGGCGCGTCACGGAGCTCTGGCACCGCGAGCCCTCACCGACTTGGGCATTGAGTTCAGCAGCCGACCGCAATTCGACCCGGATGCCCTGAGGGCGCTCGTTCCCGACGTGCGTGCCCCGCTGGATGTCGAAGAGGCCTTCATCGAGGAGTTGAAGTTCGCGTCCTGCCTCCCTGATCCATTGAAGTCGGAGACGGCGGCCGCGCGGTTGATCGATCGTGACGCGGCCCTGACGATCACCCACCTCCCCGTTGCGCTCAGCCGCCAGACCTGAGCCACCGCTGCCCGACGCTTGCTGCACTCGACGGAGGCGAGCGCATCTTCGATGGGTGGGTATTCACTTCGGGCCTCCCGCCGCACTCGCGCTGAGGCGCGGGTCCGCTGATGATCAGCCGAGCCGCTGCAGCAGCATCGCGAGGCCGCCGACCATTGCGCCGAGCGCCACCGTGCGCGCGACCAGCGACGGTTGAAGCGCCCGCCACGAGCCTGGTCGCCTGGCGAACGCCGTCAGCAAGCAAAGCAGCGCGAGCGCGGCCGCGACGAACGCCGCCTGCCCCAGCTCTACGCCCAGGTTGAAACCCGCGAGGCTCGCGAGCCGCGCGGCACCGCTCGCCCCGACCGTGTCGATCGCGCTCGCGAAACCGAGGCCGTGCAGCAGACCACAGCCGAACACCAGCGCGAGCCGCGCGCGCGGCCGCGACGCGCCGAGCCACAGGTTCGCGGCCGCCATCAGCACGATGCTTACGGCGATGCCGGGCTCGACGATCGACGGCGCGAGCCGCACGACCCCGGCTGCGGCCAGCGACAGCGTCAGGCTGTGCGCGACGGTGAAAGTCGTGATCACGCAGGCCCACCAGCGCCAGCCGGCGCCGGCGACCAGCACCGTCAGCAGGAACAGCAGGTGGTCGGCGCCGCCGAGGATGTGCGCGGTACCGAGCGCGACGTAGTCGCCGAACACGCGCCACGGCGTGCGGAACAGGCCGCGCTCGGCGTGCGTCGCATCGAACACCGCGACCTCGACGCGCTCGCCGTGCATCGCGCGCAGCGCGAGCTGCGCCGACCCGCCGGTGGCGCCGTCGAACAGCTCGATCCGCAATCGCGGCGCGCGCGGCGCCTGCGACCAGGTCACCTGGCGCAGCAGCACCAGCGCATCCGCGGCGGCGCCAGCGGCTGGCGCCATTGCAGTTGCAGTCGCGGTCATTGCCGCAGCGGGCTGCACTCGCGTGTCACCGACTGCGGCGTTACCTGCGACCTCCGCCTCCGCATCCGTCTCCGTCTCCGTCTCCGTACGCACCAGGTCTTCGTAACCGATGCGCCCCGGATCGCCGCCGTTAGTGAGCACGACGCGCTCGCGCAATTGCGCCCGCAGCGCGTCCCCGTGCCGCTGCAGTTCCGCGAGACTCATTCGTCCGTCGCCATCGTCGTCCCAGCCCTGCAGCGCCGTCGCCGGCACCGCGAGCGCGAGCCAGCCGCTCGACTCGACGATGCGCAGCGTGCCCTGGCCGGAGGGCATCAGGTGCGCCTGCACGCTGACCGGCGCGAGCAGCAGCAGCGGCGCGGCGCGAAGCCAGCGGAACTCGCGGAACCTCCGAAGCCGCCGGAGCCGCGCAGCGACCGCGATGTGCATCGCTCAGCCGCCCTTCACGCAGCGCTGGATGTAGGGATAGCCGTCGGTGATGTAGTAGTGATAGATCCCCGCGGGAAACTCAGGCGTGACGCCGGTGCGGCCGTTGCACTCGTCGAGGTCGCCGAGGTTCGCGACGTATTCATAGTCCTGGGTGAACGTGCCCATCGGCACCTCGGTGGTCGCGGGCCGGCCCGCATCGGGCGTGGCCTTCATCCGGTAGCTCGGGCGCATCAGGCGCACGCTGCTCGTCGCGCTGGTCGCGGTGTCGTAGCCGTAGCGGGCGTAGATCGGAAAGCCGTCGGTCGCGAAGCCGACCAGCGTCAGTGCGGTGCCCTTGTTGAGCCGCGCCACGTAGCCGGTCGGCACGCCGTGATAGTGATAGGCGCCGCCCGGCTGCACGTGCGCGTTGCTCGAATCGACGCCGAACGCGAAATACGTCTGGTTCAGCGCCTCGATGCGCCAGACGCCGGCATTGCGGTAGCTCTCTGCGGTGCCGGGGTCGAACTTGATGCCGTTGTTGGCGTAGCCGACGGTCATCGCGTTGGTCGCCGTGGCGCGCGCGGTGGGCGCGGTGGGCGCGAGCGTCGCGGTGAACGTGACGGCCTGCACCGTCACCGTGTTCGGGTTGCCGGCATTCGGGAACGTGCCGATCGCGTGATCGGGAATGCCGTTCGCGGTCATCACGCGCTGCGTGCCCGAGCAGTTGATGTTGACCGTGCCGGTGATGTTCAGCGTCGGGTTCAGCACGCTGGCGTTGTAGTTGCAGAACACGCTGCTGGTCGAGGTCGAGGACGCCGGCGTCGTGGTGGCGGGGGTGGTCGTCGCCGGCACCGTCGCGGTCGGCGTGGTCGCCACGACCGCCGCCGCGTCGGACCCGCCGCCGCCGCCGCAGGCGGAGAGCGCCAGCGCGACGAGCGCGCCGGCGGCCAGTTGCGCCGACTCGAGGCGCCCCAACCGGAAGACCCGCAGGCCGCTCATCGCGGCGCCTGCTCGCCGTCGCGCGGCGCAGGCTGACCATCGCGCGGCGGGTGGTCCGGCGCGCCGGCCGGGCGGCAGGCGAGCGGCCTGTCGGGCGGCGCGAAGCAGGTGCCTTCGACGTTGCCGCGCCGCCCGTCGAACGTGCAGGCCTGCTCGGCCTTCTTGTCCTTGCAGGCCTGCAGCGCCTCGGGCGGCGGGCCGCGATGGCGTGGCGGCTCGTCCGCCGCCCGCGCCAGCGGCGCGGCGATCAGCAGTGCAAACGCTAGCGCGCGCGCCCGATCGGCGGTGCGCGGCGGGGAAGAGGCAATCGGGGTGTCCATCGTCGATCTCCTGTGATCCGTTGCGGCGGCATCCGCGCCGCCGACGGACACAGGTTGACGATGGATTGTGGAGCGAAGATGGAGCGCGGCGCCCCGTCAGCGGTGACTGGCGAACACCCGCGTCTCGCCGGCCGCGTTGAACGAGAGCACGTCGTAGGGCTCGACCCGATCGCCCTGCTCCATGCCCGGCGAGCCGATCGGCATGCCCGGCACCGCCAGGCCATCGACGCGCGGCTGGTCCTGGAGCAGGCGGCGGATGTCGGCCGCGGGCACGTGGCCCTCGATCACGTAGCGACCGACGCGCGCCGTATGGCAGGCCGCCATCTTTGCAGGCACCTTCCATTCGCGACGGATGCCGCCGAGATCCTCGAGGTCGGTGACGCGCACCTTGAAACCGCTTTCGCGCAGGTGCGCGACCCACAGCGAGCAACAGCCGCAGGTGGGCGTCTTGTAGACGACGACTTCGGGCAGGTCGGCCTGCGCGGCGAGCACGCGCGCACCGGTGACGACCAGCGAGGCGGCGGCGACGCCAAGGAAGGCGGCCAGCACCGCGAGCGTCGCCGCGACGCGGCGGCCGGCGAGCCAGGATCTGAGGGTCGGGAACATCGGTGCCTCCATGGCGGATGATCAGGGGGGTCGATCAGGCAAAAGATAGCATGGCAGCCGCAGGCACCGGGCATCGCCGCCGGGCCGCGGGGCATGGCCGACACTCCGGCGCGATCCTGCGCGCCTCCACGTTCGCTCCACAATTCTCCGGCCTCATACTCGCCTGCGTATGCGCCTGCGACTCGTCCATGCCCTGTCCCTGCTGCTGGTCGCGATGGCCCTGATCGCGGTGACGGCGATGGGCGTGTTCACGGCAGTCAACCTTCGGCAGGGTTTTGGCGACTATCTCGTCTCGCGCGACGTCGAGCGGCTGGAGCGCTTCGCGGCGATGCTGCAGACCAAGCTGTCCGCGGGCAGCACGATCGAGGACTGGCGCGGTCCGCCACCATCGATGCGACCGCTGCTCGATGAATTCCGCGACCGCGTCGAGGGCGAGTCGCCCGGAGATCGCCGTCGCGCGCCGCGCCGGCCGGACCACGACGATCCGCCACCGGACGACGGGCCGCCGGCCGCTGCAGGCGGCAATCGACCCGGCGGCAGGCCGGGGGGCCCGTGGGAGGCGCGGCGCGAAGCGCCGCCACCGCCCGGTCCGCCCGACAACTTCGGCCCGCGCGTCAGCGTGCTCGATGCCGCGGGCGAGCTCGTCGCCGGCCGCCCGACGCCCGCCGCGGACGCGGTCGCGACGCGGCCACTGGTGGTTGCGGGCCAGACGCTCGGCTACGTTCGACTGCGACGGGGACCGCCGGTCTCCGACGCCGTCGACGCGCGCTTCCTGCGCCGCCAGTACCGCGACCTGCTGCTCGTCGGCGCGGCGCTGCTGGTGTTCGCGTTCGGCGCGGCCTGGTGGATCGCGCGGCGCTGGGTGCGCCCGCTGCTCGAGGTGCAGCAGGCGAGCGCCAGGATCGCGCGCGGCGAGTTCGGCATCCGCCTCGAGGAACGCGGCAGCACCGAGATCGCGGCCACGGTGCGCAACCTCAACGCGATGGCCGCGTCGCTGTCGCGCCTCGAGGGCGCGCGCCGGCGCTGGCTCGCCGACGTCTCGCACGAACTGCGCACGCCGCTGACCGTGCTGCGCGGCGAGGTCGAGGCGCTCGCCGACGGCGTGCGCGCGCCGACGCCCGCCGCGCTCGCCTCGCTGCGCGAGGAGACGCTGCAGCTCGGCCGGCTGATCGACGACCTGCACCTGGTCGCGATGTCGGACCTCGACGCGCTGCGCTGCGATTTCGTCGCGGTGGACGCGGGCGAGCTGCTGCGCGAGGCGCTGCGACGCTTCGGCAGCCGCGCCGCCGAACGCGGCATCGCGCTCGAGCTCGAACTGGCCGACGACCCGCTACCCGTGCACTGGGACGTTGCACGCATCGGCCAGCTGTGCGCGAACCTGCTCGAGAATGCGCTGCGCTACACCGATACCCCGGGTCGCGTGCGCGCGCGACTGCGACTCGAGACCGGGCGCGTCCCGGCCGACGGCGGCAGCCTGGTCTGCCTCTCGATCGACGACACGCCCCCCGGCGTCACCGACGAGCAGCTCGAGTCGTTGTTCGAGCCGCTCTACCGCACGGATGCGGCGCGTTCGCGCACCGCGGGCGGCAGCGGACTCGGGCTCGCGATCTGCGCCGCGATCGTGCGCGCGCACGGCGGGCGGATCGCGGCGCGCCGTTCCGAACTCGGCGGGCTCGGCATCGACGTCTGGCTGCCGCGGCGCGTGGAGTCGCGGACTTGAGCGGCGACGACCGGTCCGCGACGGCTCGCGTTGCGACCGCGCGCATCCTGGTGGTCGAGGACGATGCGAAGATCGCCAGCCTGCTGGTCGACTACCTGCGCAACGCCGGCTACGAGGCGGCATCGGTCGGCGATGGCCTCGCCGCCGTTGCAAGCGTGCGCGCCGCGCCGCCGGCGGCCGTGCTGCTCGATGTGATGTTGCCGGGCCTCGACGGCATCGAAGTCTGCCGCGAACTGCGGCGCTTCTCGCGCGTGCCGGTGATGATGATCACCGCGCGCGTCGACGAGATCGACCGGCTGCTCGGGCTCGACACCGGCGCCGACGACTATGTCTGCAAGCCGTTCAGCCCCCGCGAGGTCGTCGCGCGCGTGCGTGCGCTGCTGCGGCGCGCCGCCGCCGGCAGCGGCGATGCGCCGTGCGCCGCTGCGGCGTGGGCCATCGACGCGGACGCGCAGCAAGTGCGCTGGCGCGGCCGCCCGCTGCCGCTGACGCCGGTGGAATATCGCCTGCTGTCGCGCCTGCTGGCGCAGCCGGGGCGCGTGTTCGCCCGCGCGCAACTGCTCGACGCGGTGCACGAGACTTTCCATGACGTCAGCGATCGCGCGATCGACAGCCACGTGAAGAACATCCGGCGCAAGCTCGACGACGCGGAACCCGGCGTCGCGGTGATCGAATCGGTCTATGGTGTCGGCTATCGCTTTGACGCGCCGGATTGAAACGCCGCGGCCCGGGCGACCGACCGTGCCGCACGCATCACCGCGAGCAGTGGCTGCCCCGGGGGGTGCGCGAGCAGTGATGCTAAGATCGCGGCCCCGTCTGCGCCACAGCAAGAGCCGCGCCTTGTCGTCGTCCCGGAAGCGTCCCAAACGCCGAGCATCCGCCGCCGGGCAGCGACCGCGCTCGCCACGGCGCACGCTCGCAGGCGACGCTCCGGGCAATGCGCTCGGCGTCACCTCGCACGACGTCGCCTCGCTGGCGGGCGTGTCCCGCTCGGCGGTTTCGCGCACCTTCACGCCGGATGCGAGCGTCTCGGAAAAGACCCGTAGCAAGGTGCTCGCGGCGGCCAGCCGGCTCGGCTACCAGCCGAACGTGATCGCGCGCAGCCTGATCACGCGCCAGTCGCGGCTGATCGGACTGATCATGGGCGAGTGGGAGAACCCGTTCTACACGACGATGCTGCGCGGCTTCACCGAGAAGCTCGGCGCCCGCGACTATCGCGTGATGCTGCTCGCGAGCCGCGCGCCGGCCGACGTCGATGCGGCGATGCGGATGCTGATGCAATACCGCGTCGACGGCATGGTGCTGGTTTCCGCGTCGCCGAGCGGCGCGGTCGCGAACGAATACCTGCGCGGCGGCGGACGGCTGGTGATGGTCAATCGCGAGGCGGACGGCATGCCGGCCACCGGCATCGTCTGCGACAACCCGCGCGTGGGCCGCGAACTCGCCGAGCGGATGCTCGCCGCGGGCTACCGGCGCTTCGCGATGCTGCGCGGCGATCCGACGGTGCGCTCGAGCGGCGCACGCGCCGAGTCGTTCCGCGCCGGCATCGAGGCCTCGCCGCTGGGCCAAATCGTCCTCGATCGAAGCGACGTGTCGGGCTACGCCGCCGGCCGCGCCTTCGGCAATGAGATCGTGACGCTCCCGACCCGACCGGATGCGATCTTCTGTTCGACCGACGTCACCGCGATCGGCGTGCTCGACGGCCTGCGGCTCGACCGTCGGCTCGCG
>Ga0163144_10004269_pt1 | contig 32229 bp, 33 predicted proteins | sample OliLak19BULKMAT1_FD_123175 | JGI IMG/M metagenome (GOLD analysis project Ga0163144, IMG submission 123175) | Freshwater microbial mat bacterial communities from Lake Vanda, McMurdo Dry Valleys, Antarctica - Oligotrophic Lake LV.19.BULKMAT1 | ecosystem: Environmental > Aquatic > Freshwater >... | reverse complement strand
TTGTAAAGATTTAAACTTTTTGGATCAAATTAGTCAACTTATACGTTTCCTTATACTACACCCATAAAATTATATGTTAAAGTTTGCGTGTGGTGGGAAGAGTCTGTATGAGTAGTATTTAAGTAAAGTCTATGTAAATCTGTTCAAGTTTATTAAAGGTCGCTATGAATTACACATCACAAGAGAAGTTAAATCTAAACTTTATAAGTCAATTTATTTTAGAATCAATTCAATTTGTCTATAGGTTGATTGCCAACAATATCCCTATTGACTCCTCTCAATCAGAATCTGTTCATGCAATGGGATGGTGGGTAGAAATCTTTACCGCCAAACCCGCCTGTCTATACTATTTTGGTCACTTCGACACTTTAGAAGAAGCTCAAAGCTCTCAAGCTGGTTTTGTTCAGGATCTAATGGCTGAAGGCGCAGATCAAATTAAGGTTCAACTGCAATTGTGTCAGCCCAAACGTCTAACTGTAAGTCTTTAACCCTATGTTTGAGATTTGAGTGAGTATAAATTTCAAGACAAATCAGCTTTTAGAGGACAAAGCAATGTTGATCGATCAAAAGAATACCATTAATGGCTCATTCATCTCATACAACAATATCGAGGTATTTAAGCCATCGGGAGCGATCAATTCTCTGACTTGTACAGAGTTACAATATCAGATGATCGCAATTATTCAAACTAGACCTGATTATTTGGTGATTGATCTAGAGGATATTAGTTTTATAGATGTTCGCGGCTTGAGTCTGCTGCTGAGAATGCGTCAAGCGATGGAAAATATTGGCGGTAAATTGCTTTTAGGGAATATTAATTCTCAAGTTGCGATGTTGTTAGAGGTCTCTGATTGCGATCGCCTTTTCGGCTCCTATGATTCTATTTTATTAGTTAAGGCTAACTAAAATGACAAACCAAAACTCAAAACTACCGCCAGACTTTCAAACACTGAATGCTCAAACTTGGTGCTACTGCAATCGTACCAAACAGGTGCAAATAATTAGATCCTACAATTCTAATTGTTACCTAGAGCGGGCAATTTTCCCCGATCAGCAATTTCAGTTCGATGCTCTCCCTGAGACTCAATTGGAAATTCACGTCAGTTCAGAAGTAAGTATGATTTTAAGCGATCGCATCTTTTGTAAACAGCTTCAAGTTCCAAGTTCAAATATTTCTATTTAATTTAAAAAAATATAATAAAAATCTCCCACAAATATATGTGTAAACAAATTAGACCGCCAGATCTCACCAATTCCTCTAGTAGCCTTGCCAATTTAAAGTCTGAAGAGTCTGAGCTAGAACACCAGCAATACTACCAATGGTCTGAATATCTTACTTCTTATCACCATGACCGCATGGCTGATAGATGCGTAAATGTAGGCACTTTTCCCTTTTATCAAGAAGTTGCTTATCATGAAGTTGCTCATCAAGAAGTAGAGACTAAAATCTTAGAAGCCCAGAACTGCTTCCCCATGCGCGAGATTGTGTTTCAGGATAAGGTAATTGTTTCTAACTAAACTCCGCCCAGAAAATTTAGTATAGCGGTTTTCAGCTGGTACGGAAATGAAAGGGTGGCAGAACGAAGCGCCACTTTGGTTTTTATCTTTCTTCTGCAAGAAGACCCCCGATCTATCGGTGGGAATGTCAACCATATTGATTTGAAAACCGCGATATTTCTCTCTTTTGACAGTATTTTTTCCTTTATCCATCACCTAATCTATCAAAGGACATATCAAGTAATATTTTAGGAATACTAGTAATTATAGATGTGTGCTTACTAATTTATTAGTTTAATTGAAGCAAGCCAAATAAGATTGGCGACTTAAACCGAAATTTAAGTACCTAGATGTCTAAAGTTTGATGACATGAACGTTTGAATTAATTACAAAAATATTTAATCTCAGAAGTGTATACTTTAGATACTCAAACAAAATCTAAATATTTGGATTTAAATCTCCGAGTATTTTGAACTCAAAGAAAAAATTGGATAACTCTTTCCAGTTGGAGAGTAAGGCTATTTTTATGGTTAAGCGTTCACTACAAGCCACGACGACAGGAATCCAAGTTGCCAAAAAGTCATTTGCTGAAAAAGGTTGGACTCAAGACAACTTGGCTTTTGAGGTAGGGATTAAAACCAGACAGCCTATATGGCGATTTTTTACTGGTAAGCCAGTTGATCGTAATATATTTGTGGAAATCTGTACAATTTTAGAAGTTGATTGGCGAGAAGTTGCGGATAATCCACCTGCGGAATTTGGCGCGAATGATTCTTCTTCCAATAATTTTGAAGCCCTAGTCAAAAAGGTGCGATCGCTTCGCTATGAGAAAGTGCAATTTCAGTGCGGCACGCTCAACCTATTAGATATGAATAAGCCTATCAGTATCAATGACATTTATATCGATCTAAATATTTTAGAAAAGGTTGCTAGTAAGCAATGGCTAGAAATTACCAATTCTCAGCAGATTGACCCAGATCATTTTGAACGTTTCGGCATGGGAGACATTGCTCAAAGTCAAATTTCGGGGATGGAAGCAGTGAAGAAATTCTCCAGATTGCGAGTTTTGGGCAAGCCTGGCATCGGTAAAACCACATTTCTGCAATATCTGGCGGTTCAATCTAATTTAGGCATTTTTAATGCCCACCAAGTGCCAATATTCATTACCCTACCGTCTTTTGCCCAGAACTCTAGACAAAGTAAAGAATTCAATTTATTAAACTATATCAGTGAAGAATTTGCCGCATCAGGTATCTCTGACCCCAATACAATTGAGATTCTACTGCAAGAAGGTAGAGTGCTGTTACTGATGGATGGTCTAGATGAAGTGCTGAACCAAGACAGTGCCTTAATTATGAAGGAGATCCGTCGCGTCTCTAATAACTATTATAAGAATCAGTTTATTGTCACTTGCCGCACAGCTTCGCAAAAGCTCAGTCTTCAGGAATTTACCGATGTTGAAATTGCGCCATTTACCGCCGAGCAAATTAGCGTGTTTGCTGAAAAGTGGTTTGTGGCTTTTACTACGCCCAAAGAAGGAAAAGCAAAGGCAGCAGAATTTGTCATTAAGCTGGAAGAGCCAATTAACTGGCAGTTTCGCCGACTGGTGAATACACCGCTATTTCTCCACCTTGCTTGTTGGGTATTTTATGGTGATGGCGGATTCCCGCTTAAGCGGAGTGAATTTTATCGACAGACTATAGATTTACTACTTGGCAGATGGGATGCAGTCAGAGGTGTAGAGCGAGATCAGATCTATCATGGGTTTTTGCTGCCACAAAAGTTGAAGCTTGTAAGTGAAATTGCCGCTGTCACCTTTGAGGAGGGTAAATACTTCATTCCTCAGCCTGAATTAGAAGAACATATTGGTGCATATTTGCGCCATTTACCCAATGCCTCGGTGGAGTCTGAAGAAATTGAATATGATAGCGAATCAGTATTGCGATCAATTGAATCTCAAGATGGACTACTGGCTGAACGATCAAAGGGCATTTTTTCTTTTTCCTACTTAGCATTTCATGAGTATTTAACTGCTAGAAGGATTGTGGCAAACTATAATCTCTTAGCTTTTAGTGGGTCGCTACAGGAGTTAGTTAGTCATATTTCTGAACCTCGTTGGCGTGAAATTTTTCTGTTGACCGCCGCTATGCTGCGCAGTGCAAATGGATTGATGCAGCTAATGAAAAAACAAATTGACTATCTAGTTCAGCAAGATCCATATTTGCAAGAATTCTTGACTTGGGCAAGTCAGAAGTCTTTCGTCACCCCCCAAAAGCCGAAAGTTGCCATGGTCAGAGCATTCTATTTGGCACTCAGTCGTGCTCCGCATATTGCTTCTCAGTTCACCTTGGCTTCTACCCTCGATCAAGGTATGGTGTTGGATGCAGCCTTAGATAATCTTTTGTCACTCTGCACAATTAGTCAAGATATTTCCCATGCCTACGCTTGCGGCGAAGCTTTAGACGCAATTTTGGTGACGATTCTAGATTTATCACTGCATAAGTCTTTAGAGCAATTATATGATCAGTTCCCTAGTGCTAATTTTTCTAGCGCAGCCCAAAAGGAGAGATTTAGACTATGGTGGCAGGATCACTATCGAGTTTGGGCAGAGGACTTAAGGCTAGCAATTACTTCCCATCGCAATATCAATCATGACTGGCAGTTTAGCCCAGAGCAACAACAGGTGCTACAACATTACTATGATGGGAATCAACTTCTGTTGGAATGTCTGCATAATAATAGTGAAGTTACGGCGGCGGTAAGAGAAGAGATTGAAGCGACCCTGCTGCTCCCCAAACATGAATTGGAAGCCCACGAATGGAAATAAGATCTAGTGATTTCTCAACGATTCATTTGTTCATAAATAGTTGCAGTTGAAGGCGATCGCTGTCTGAGATATTGAAAAATCCAAAACTTAAATATGCCATCTAAAAATACAGGGACAACTGCAATAAAAGTGCGGGTAAAAAAGCGATTTTCTGGCTGTCCATAATGGCTGGCAATACTCGTGAGCAGAGCATCCCACCCTTCTGATGAATGAAAGCCGACAATAATATCAGTGGAAATAATTAAGATCAAAGCCTTAGCACTATCGTTCAAACTATAGAGGGTCTCATCCACAAATTCCTTGATTACGAACAGTTGCCGCCGATTGAGAATAATCGCAATGTAACCAGCGAACAAAGCCAATACATCTGCCAAAGCATTTTTAATTCCTTCTAACTCTTTGTAGTTAATTTCTTTTACTAGGTTTACCACTTCTTCTTTGAATTTTTCGCCCAAGCTGGAGCTTCCATTTGCCACTAATTTAGAAAAGTCCATTTCGATTGTGCCAGGTGAATATTCTTTCTCTTTATCTGGATTTTCTTTGCCTAGATTTTGTCCTCTTAGCAGAATTTCGGGGTTAATTTGGGGTGTTTTACCACTCTTTAAACTTGAAATTAAGGATTCTAATTCCAGTTTGATTTTAAGATTGCGATATTTCTCGACTAATTCCGCTTCTATCTCATCTAAACGTGGGGCAAAGCTCACTTCCATCTGCCTATTTCGATTCCAATTATCTACAAAGTAAGTAATCAGAGTATATTTAGAGATTTGTTGAGTCAGGAAAAACACCAGTAAAAGGGTAGAAAAGAACTGAATTGCGGCTCTAACTCGCTTCTGGGATAAACGCAACTCTGCAACTACGTCCTGTTCATAGGTACGAAAGTTACGCTCAGTAAAACTATTCTGAATCCGCTTGAGTGTCCGAATTATTGAGCCAGGTAAGATACTCTTTTCTACTGGAATGATAATCCTTTCTCTCTTCTCATGCTCCTTTTGGACTTCACCTTCTTTGCCAAAATAGGAATAGTCGCCTACCTTGCCAATATTCACAGTGGGCTGAATCTCTTCTAGATTTAGGAGCTGGATGGGGCTAGATGGGGCGGGTAGGGTAGGAGAATCTGCGGATTGATAGCGCTCCAGCATAAAGTCAATAAATGCTAGTTTCTGCACGATCGCTGGCTGATTATCTTTACTAGAATTTACAGGATTACCCAAAAGCTGCTGGGGTGAAGAAATTGGCTCTAGACAAAAAGGAAGGCTGGCGCTGAATTTATATTCCGCTAGACGAGATCGCATTTTCCGCAGATTTTTGGTTAACTGCGCCCGAAAGTAACTATTGTTGCTAGGAGTGTAGCCCGCCTGAAGCGAGATCGGATTACCTGAAAAGAATTCATCCTCTAGCTTTTTAATTGCCACAGCCGCCTGATAAGCCCGATCAATTGCCCGCTCTGGCGTATTCCGAAACCAGTTGAAAAAGGAATTACTAGGATTTTGCTGGGGCTTGCTGAGATCGATTGCCATTTTTAGCCATATCTAGAGTCTCTATTATAATTCGGTCACCTTCGCAGAGCGATCGGCTTGAATTAGTAAACAGGAATACTTGAAATTTTGGGCAAATCCCCATTAACCTAAATACTCAAGATTCCAGGCGCAACTTGTTTTGGCAATACCTGCAATTGACTAATTTGGGCACAATAACCAATGTCGGCACCGCAGTTTAGCCCCAGTAGTCTCTGCCCGTGACTAGCATGATTAAATAATTCCTCTAAGCGATCGCGCCAAGTTAGGTATAAGCTCAGAGCGCCATAGGCTTCATCATTACCAAAGTGCAGATCTAGCCCAGTTTTCAAGCCGTCTACAATTGCGCCTGCGCAGGCAGTATCTTCAAGTGCATAGCTTCCTTGCCAGCCAGATCCCACAATCCAAACTGTCTCAGGTTGCAGCTGTTGTAGATAAGCCAGCACGGTTCCAAGATTAATCATCGCCGCCGCCAAAACCACAGGTGCAGCTTGGATCTTTTGCAATGCCCTGGTGCCGTTGGTGGTACTCATAAAAATCCGCTTGCCTTCTATCTTGCTGCGCTGATAATCAAAAGGCGAATTGCCTAGATCAAAGCCTGCTACTGTTCCGCCACCGCGCTCTGCGGCTCTAAGGGTTAATTCAGGAGGATGGGCGGCACTTACCCGTTGTAATTCCTCTAAATCGGCAAACACCTGTACGGCTTCTGCCCCCGCCGCCAAAGCAGTAACAATAGTAGTAGTAGCGCGTAGAATGTCGATCGCGATCGCGCAATCAGGCAAGCCGTGATCAGGAACCAATTCTGGGGTGTGGTAGACAAATAATTTCATTATTAATGACGCTTGCTGAAATTCCCTAAATTGGGAAGTCTGGACAAAGTTAGGGCAGGTTGATTTGCAGTCTACTGGTAGATTTGAATTCTAAAGTGAGCTTATTCAGCTTCAGAATTTGTTTCAGTATCTACGGACTCTGAGATCGGATCTGTGGGCAGATCACTAGGCTCAAGTGCTTCAACTTCGGCAGGTGGCTCTTCAACTTTAGGCTTTGTCGGTCTAGGACCTCGCAGCAAAGCTAGGTTAGCAACTTGTCTTGGCTCCTCATCTCTGGAGTTGCGTCTAGAGCGATCGCCACGATCATTACCTCTATCACTTCCTCGCTCATTAGCTTTTTCCTTGGCACTGATCACCTTAGCGTTTGGATTAAAACCAGGTGCGCGATCGCTAGATCGTCCATCCTCTTGTCCTTCGGAGTTTTTCTCTGAACTTTTTCGGGGATTTCTGGCTACAGTTTTGTCAGGATCTCTTGCTACGCTTACTTCAGAACGATCCTTGAGCTTGACGGGAGGAGCTTTACGGGGATTTTCGGAAGTTGGTTCTGCACTTCTCTCCGAGATTCGCTCAACCACTGAATCACTAACTGGCTCATCTATTGTCTCAACCCCTGATTCACCTATTGACTCAGGGGCTTGCTCAGAGACTTGCTCAGGATCTGCTGACATTTGAGTTCCAGCTTCGAGCGGTACAGCCTCGAGTCCTTCTACCTTTGTTAGCCGATCTGCTTTCTTAATTGGACGATCTACCATGATTGGTTCCTACTTTACTTTTAGTATCCTAAGCCTTTTTCGCCACATCAACTAGCCAAACTTAGCAGCAATTCGTGCCATCGCATTTTCCACATTTTCTCGACTGTTGAAAGCAGAGATACGGAAATAGCCCTCGCCTGCCGCGCCAAAACCTGAGCCTGGCGTACCGACCACATGACAGCTATGCAGCAACTTATCAAAAAATTCCCAGCTAGATAGAGCATTTGGCGTTTTTAGCCACACATAGGGGGCATTTGTACCGCCATAAACCTGGAAGTTATTTTCAGTCAAGCGATCGCGGATAATTTGGGCATTTTGCATATAAAAATTAATTAAATCTTTTACCTGCGCCTGTCCAGCCTCAGTATAGACAGCCTCTGCCCCACGCTGCACAATGTAGGAAACGCCATTAAATTTAGTAGATTGACGGCGATTCCAAAGTTGCCAAAGCTGAACATCGGTGCCGTCACTTGATTTGGCGGTCAGAGTTTTGGGCACAACCGTCAGCGCACAGCGAGTTCCTGTAAATCCTGCGTTTTTGGAAAATGAACGAAATTCGATCGCGCATTCTCTCGCCCCAGGGATTTGATAGATCGAATGGGGAATTTCTGGATCTTGAATGAATGCCTCGTAGGCCGCATCAAATAAAATAATTGAGCGGTGGCTTTTGGCATAGTCTACCCAGGCTTGCAGATTTTCGCGAGTGGCAGTTGCGCCCGTAGGATTGTTTGGGAAACAGAGATAAATTAGATCTACAGGAAAATCAGGAATTTGAGCAGTAAAGTTATTTTCGGCATTGATCGGTAAATACACCAAACCATCATATTCGCCGTGCCCATTGATTTCGCCAGTATTACCTGCCATTACGTTCGTATCCACATAAACGGGATATACAGGATCGGTTACCGCAATTTTATTATCATGTCCAAAAATATCTAGAATATTGCCGCCATCACACTTAGAGCCATCGGAAATAAAGATTTCACTGGCATCTATTTCACAACCGCGCACCTGAAAATCATGTTGGGCAATTTTTTCTCGCAACCAACTGTAACCTTGCTCAGGACCATAACCCTTGAATTTTGCGCGATCGCCCATATCTGCAACCGCTTGAATCATTGCTTCTCGACAAGCCAAAGGCAAAGGTTCAGTCACATCGCCAATACCAAGCCGAATAATTGGTGCATCAGGATGATCGGTCACAAAGGCATTTACTCGCCGCGCAATTTCGGGAAATAGATAGCCTGCTTTCAATTTTAGATAATTATTATTGATTGTCGCCATAGTTCAAGTTTTTTCTGCCCAAGGTCTTAATTTTCAAGTTCGGTAGTTAGCACTTTCTGCTTTACCCAACTTAAGGTTAGTCTATACTTGAGAGACGCGTCTCAGCCTGTGAAAATTTTTTGATGTGAGCATTTCATGACATCTACTGCTACTCCTGCCGCTTCCGCCGAAACCCTAAAACTAAATTGGGTAAACGTCTTTTTCTTTGGTGCTATTCATTTAGTCGCCCTCGCTGCCCCTTGGTACTTCTCTTGGCAAGCGATGGGAATGATGCTGTTTTTGCATTGGTTCCTGGGTAGTATTGGCATTTGCTTAGGCTACCATCGGATGCTGAGTCATCGTAGTTTTTATGTGCCTAAATGGTTAGAGTATACGATTACCACTATTGGCTCTCTGGCAATTCAGGGTGGTCCAATCTTTTGGGTGGGAGGACATCGTCAACATCACGGATTTACCGAAGACGTTCACAAAGATCCCTACTCAGCCGAACGAGGATTTTGGTGGAGTCACATGATGTGGATCATTTATTCCAAGCCTGAGCATTTTGATTACAACGTTTATAAAGCATACGCTCCAGATTTAGCTGCTGATTCTTACTACAGATTTTTAGACAAGTATTTTTTAGCCTTGCAAATTCCGTTAGCAATTTTGATTTACGCGATCGGCGCAACCCAAGGTTTGGGAATGTCTTTCTTAATCTATGGCGTGTTTGTCCGCGCTGTATTCCTTTGGCATAGCACTTGGCTAATCAATTCTGCTTGTCATAAATGGGGTTACCGCAATTTTGCTGATAGCAACGATCACTCTTCCAATCTCTGGTGGGCTGCTCTGCTTACCTACGGTGAAGGCTGGCACAACAATCATCACGCCTATTCTAAATCTGCAAAGGCTGGCTTACGTTGGTGGGAGTTCGATCCGACTTGGCAAGTAATTTCTTTATTAAAGACTTTAGGTTTAGCTAAGAAAGTATATCTACCTGCACCTTGGCAACCTAAGCCTCAAGAATAATTAGACGGATGAAAGTTAAATAAAATTAATCGAGAACTGGAGGTTGTAAAAATACAGCCTCTTTTTTGATTTCAGATTTGATCTCAGGGGAACTTTAGAAGATTTTAAATTGAAAAGATGAATGGGATTAGGGGCACAGTTAGTCGGGAGGCAGAGGAAATTCAATTTGATTTGTGTACTTCTGCCAGCGGATAGGCAACCATTTGAGCATTTGCCAGGTTACTTCGCTAATTGGCATCACTTTTCCAATTGCTTGAAAGATTTCTTGAGCTTCTCGCCATTTGCCTTGCTTAGCAAATTTTAGTGCAAACCAAAGATGATATTGCAATATATGTAATGCCCACTTATGAGATTGTGGATTTGCGTGAATAACTGGATCATTTAGTAGCATATCAACCATTTCTATTACTTCTAAAGAATTACTAATATTCTTGAAGTTTGTTCCAGATAGCTGTGCCTGGTGCTGACGAATGCAAGCGATCGCATTGGTAGAAATATTAACTGACCCCGCCGTACAAGCTCGATACACCCATTCCCAATCAGCCGCGTGTTTCCAAGTTTCTCTAAATCCGCCAATTTTTTTAACTAGATTTTGAGAGAAGCACATACCTGTAAGGTTACCGTTAATGCTTCCCAACTTTAGGAGTAAAGGTAATGAATAATTGGTAGATAAAATCTGTTCACTTTGATCCAAGAAGCTTTGATAATGTACTTGAGAGCCACTAATGATTGAATTATCCTCACCATCAGTCATTTCAAAAGCGGTTAGGAAGAACTCAGTTTCTGAATTTAGCTTCACTCTATTTGCTAATTTCTCCAATCCGTCTACTAACAAGAAATCATCGCTACACAATAGAAGGATAAAATTATTTTTGCATTTCCCTATAGTCTTATTTAAGTTCGGGAAGAGTCCTAGATTCTCTGGATTAGAGATAATGTGAACCTGAGGATGTGTATATTTATTCAGAACTTCTTTGGTTTCCAGATTAGAATTGTCATCCGCGATAATTAATTCCCAATTTGTGTATGTCTGAGAAATTACACTCTCAATCGCTTTTGGTAAATATCTGGGTCGATTGTAGACTGGAAAAATAATCGAGAAAGTTGGTTCTAACATAAAATTTAGACAAATTGAGGGTTTAGTAGTTGAGCATATTCAGTAAAAATGCGATCGCCATAGTCATCCCAAGATAGTGAACTTATTGCCCTAGCCAAAGCACTTGCTGCCATTTCTGCTCTTTTCTCTGGATTCTCATAAAAGAAAAGAATTTTCTCTTTAATTGCTTCCACATCGCGAATGGGAATACAAAAACCGTCAACACCATTCCGAATAATATCTTCGCCACCTGTATTGGTAGTGTGAATAATTGGCAAACCACAAGCCATTGCCTGGGGTTGAACCATTGCTAAGCCTTCCTCAATTGAAGCTAAACAGAATACCGAACATTGAGAATAGAACCAGCGTAGTTGATTTTGCGGCTGATTGCCCTTAAGTATGATTTTAGGATTCTGCTGAAGATACTTGTCGACTAAAGGTTGAAATTCGGGATCAAGGGAGCCTACTAACCAAAGTTCAACATTTGGCAGATTCAATTCAATAAATGCCTGTAAAAGATAGGGTAAGCCTTTGCGAAGACTAATACTACCGCAGTGGATTACCCGAAAGATATTATCTTCCTTGGGTACAGGATAGAATTCTTTTAGGGAAACGCCATAAGGTACATGAATTAATTTGCTTTCAGGCATACCTGCCTCGATGAAAGTTCTTTTCACATATAAACTGGGAATGGCGATGCGATCGCATTCTTGATAGGATTGCAACTCTCTTTCATATACACCTGGGTGAGTAGCTGCAAATTTTAAGCCCCAAGCTTGATATTCTTCCTTTAAGATTTGGGTTTGATGCGCCATGTGGCTACTACCTCTTTCGACTACAGTTTTAGCACCCATTTCTTTGGCTTTCTGGATAGACCAATCACAAGCACCAGACCAACCAACAAATATATCGAAATCATGAATCTTTCCCAAAATCCTCACAACTTCTCGGTCAAACCACTCTAACCAAAATAGTTGTAAGTTGCGATCGCCTCTCACAGAACCAGGAAGCTTTGCCCAAACCCGAGAAAGAATCTCTAACTGAATTAAAGATTTTACCTTCTTAGGGTCAACGCCAAAATCTGCGGCTTTGAAAGCGGGATAAGTAGTAATTAAATTCGCTAATACTTCTTTCTTCTGTAATTGCTGAGCTAAATTAAAGGCATGGAAACGTCCCAAAACTGCAATATTAACCTTCATAAATTAATTTTTTTGGCAAAGAAGTTGCAGATCGCTACATAACAAGCTAGGAATCAAATGCTTAATTGGTGAAAGTTTGCCACTACTCTGAACATCTAAAACCCGAAAGTTGCCAAATTTTTGAAGAAGCCAAGTGAGTCTTGCCAAAGTGAAGTAATGAATATGCCCACCATCCCATTCTCTTTGATCCCAGCAGTCTACATTTGAAGTAATCGGCAGTCTGCCCACTAACAAACCTAGGCGATGCTTAATGTAAGCGATGTTGGGTACATTAATTACCAGATATCCCCCTGATCTGATTACCTTAGAAATCTGTTCAATTACCGTAAAAGGATCAAAGACGTGCTCCAAAACCATCAATATAGTAACTACATCAAAAGTATTCGCTTCATAGGGAAGACTAGCATTGTCAAGATTCTGTTGACAGACTTCAAATCGGTCTTGTAGGAGTTCCCAAGTTGGATAAGCAACAATATCTATCCCACACCCTTTATCAAATAGCTTCTCTAAATTAATTAGATTCTCCAAACCGCCGCAACCAATATCTAGTAGTTTTGGGAAAGGCGCATAGGGAACCAACATTTCATAGGCAATTTGAATCCGCGATCGCCCACCCCACTTTCCGACAAAAGCGATAGGTTCAGGAATAATAACTTCCTGATTGTTTTGATGCCTCTCAGCCGTCTTTTGGTAGAAGATTTCTGGGTTCATGATTTCAAATAAACTTTGCTCAGATTATATTAGTCTTAAATCCACCACAAAATTAGTTCTGTTTTCTTTCTATTATATTTATAGAAGATTCTACTACTGTACCTTTTGGTTTAAGTGTTGCAGTCTTTCGAGATCGCGTTTGACTTCAAAACAAAGTTCACGGTTTTTGGGATCAGTATTCAGAGCTTTATTTAAGTAGATTTCTGCTTCCCTGAGCCTACCTACGATCAAAAGTTCACATCCCTGACGCTGATAGACTACCGCCTGCCAATGGATCACTTCTGGGGCTTGAGCAAACCGCGATCGCATACCTTCTACAATCGGGATTGCCACTAGATATCTTTTTTGGCGCAACAGGTCTTGTACTTTACGAATCATATCTTGCTTTAGTTTTTCCTCTGGATCGACTGAGATTGCCACTTTGTCCTGAGCTTGAGGTTTGTGAGGCGGCTTGTCGGCGGATTTTGGGGATGGCTTAGGTTCGAGCTTCACTTCAACTTTAACTCTTACAGACTGGGGCGCTTTAACGGGGCTAGGATGAGTAAATCTTGGCGCAATAACTGCTCCATTTGCATCTTTAGGTAACTCCTTCAAGACTTCATAGGCTTCCTGCACCAGCCGAAATTTCTGGGCAGCACTCTGATCGTTTTGGTTCATATCGGGGTGATATTTGCGTGCCAAACGCCGATAGGCCAGCTTGATTTCCTCAAAGTTGGCGGTACGTGCAAGTCCTAACAGACGATAACATTCGGATGGGTGCATGGGCAGATTGTAGCAATTTGTAGAACGATGCTCTAAAGGGACTTCAGCCTGATTTTTCTAGGCATTTTTCTATGTTAAGTTAGGCGACTGACTTAATGTACGGGCTGTATGTATAAAAATTGGGCGATCGCTTTAGCAGGTGGAATCTTGATGGGACTGACCGTAGCTCCTTTTGAGCTTTGGGGCTTTGCCTGGATTGCCTTAATACCGCTTTGGTGGCTAAGCCAACGATTATCGATTAAACAGGCAGCGATCGCTGGCGGAATTTGGGGCTTTGCTTATCATGGCATGGCGTTATTTTGGATCACGGGCATTCATCCGATGACTTGGCTGGGTGTGCCTTGGCTGGCGAGTTTAGCGATCGCGGTGGCAGTTTGGCTTTTTATTACGGTTTGGGGATTGATTCTAGTTTCTATCTGGGCGGGGATGATGGCTTGGCTCACGCCTAAACTGCCTGTAGTTGCCAGGATTATTGTCGCTTGCGCTTTATTTTGTACTTTGGAAATGATTTGGAGTTGGGGCGCACTTTATTGGACAGCGTTAGGTTATAGCCAAAGTCCACAGAATTTAATCATGCTCCAAATCAGCAAACTCTCAGGGCAACAAACCGTAACCGCCGCGATCGTGGCGATAAATGGACTTTTGATCGAAGGTTGGCAAAATAAACGTTACTGGCTGGCAGCTGGAATTTTAAGCTTGACTATCTGCGGCTATGGTGGCTTAGTGATGCAATCTGATCTGAACTCAAGTAATGGACAAGCCTTAAAAGCGGGAATCATTCAGGGCAATATTCCCAACCCGATTAAGCTAAAAACTAATGGCTTAGATTTAGCGATCGCTCATTACACCGAGGCTTACAAAAAATTAGCTAATCAAAAAGTAGATTTAATTCTCACGCCCGAAACCGCTATTCCGCTTTTATTTCCTGATACTTCATTCCAAAGAGAAAGACTCGATCAAGCTATTTCTGAGCAGCCGATTCCAACTTGGTTAGGTGGTTTTGGGCGATCGCAAACCGATTATTTGAATTACACCAACAGCTTATTTTTGGTAAATGGCAGCACCCAGGTTTTAGCTAAGTATGACAAAGTGCGCTTGGTGCCGATTGGTGAGTTTATTCCCTTCAAATCAATTTTGGGCGGCGTGATCAAACGTCTCTCTCCTCTGCGCGGTGAAGTTGAGCCAGGTAGCGATCGCCAATTGGTAGATTCCCCTTGGGGTAGAGTTATTGTCGGGATTTGCTACGAGTCCGCCTATCCAGAACATTTCCGCTACCAAGCTAACCAGGGTGGTCAAATTATTTTCACAGCTTCTAATAATGCTCACTATGCTGCACCGATGCCTGCCCAACACCATGCTCAAGATGTAGCGCGGGCAATTGAAAGCGATCGCTGGGCAGTAAGAGCAACCAATACTGGCTATTCGGGCATAGTCGATCCCAATGGGCGTACAATCTGGCTCTCTGGCTTAAATACCTATGAGTTTCATGCTGAGACTGTCTATCTCAGACAAACCAAGACGCTCTATGTGATTTGGGGCGACTGGCTCACGTCACTACTATTAATAATTAGTATTTTCTTGATTGGCTGGCAACGTTATGCCAAAAGATTATTTGGGAATATGGGCATTTCTAACCTCGGCAATTAGGTAAATAACCGCGTGATCCACGTTTAAAACCTCGGTGTCGTCCTTTTAAACCTCAAGCTTGAGATCCAAGACCTGATTGATCACATTCTCAACCCCGCAATCTAGCTCAAAACTGGGAGAAGCTTTATTAGATTTTTCTAGCATTACTGACCTTAATCGCTGGTTAGCAGAACACTAAGCATCGCCCATAGCTTATAGTTTAACCATGCGAACCGACACCATCTTTTACCAACTATTTCTAACCTTTAATTCCTTGCTGTTCGAGCTACTCGGACAACCAATCGAGAATGCCGAAGGCTATCAATTTATCTCCGCCGAAGTCAAAGAAAAAGCCTTTCGCTTCGACGGCATCTTTATGCCGGAAATCTTGGACAAGCTAATTTACTTTGTCGAAGTTCAGTTCCAAAGGAAAGCTGAGTTCTATGGGCAGTTTCTCAGTGAGATCTTACTTTATCTCAACCAATATCAACCATCTCAAGATTGGCGGGCAGTTGCAATTTTTGCTAAACGTAGTCTTGAGAGCAAGAATCTTACAGCTTTCCAACAAGAATTAATTTCTAGTGGGCGCATATTGCGAATTTACTTGGATGAGCTGCCACAGCAAGACTCGATTGCCATAGGGCTGATCCCAGTTAATCACTAGCAAAGATGAAGAAGCTCCTCATTTAGTCAAGACTCTATTGTCAAAAGCACAAGCAGAGTTGACTGACCCAGATTTCCAGAGAAGTATTATAGAATTACTCGAAAGTGTGTTGGTATCCAAGTTCCCCAAGTTAAGCCGTCAGGAGATTGAAGCTATGTTTGCATTGAGTGATCTAAAGCACACCAGGGTATATCAAGAAGCTTTGGAAGAAGGTGAAGCCAAAGGTCGCCAACAAGGCGAAGCTAGACTAGTATTACGTCTACTTACTCGCAAGCTTGGTAATTTGCCGCCAGCAATCCAAAATACGATCCAGCATCTATCTACTGAACAGCTTGAAGATCTGGGTGAAACCTTACTTGATTTTGTCAGCATTGCCGAGCTTAATCGCTGGTTAGCAGAATACTAGGTATCGCCCTAGCAATAAGGAAATACCCATCAAGATTGATGTGACTTTACCCCCTAGGGGTTTTTAATTGCTTAAATTGGCAAAATCATCTCAGGCAACGTCAGCAATAAAACTGATGATTGGGAATGCCACTATTTATCTATCTAAATAATTAGGACTTACGCAGAAAATAAACGAAACATTGTAAATAGGGGGTTTGGGGCTGTGCCCCAATTGAGGGCGAAGCCCTCAAACTCCCACTAATAAGAGATTTGCATATTTAGCCTGCGTAAGTCCTAATAATTTATCTACTGCGAGCCGATTAGTTGACATAGTTTGTCTAAAAACTTGCTACACACCAATTAATGACTTACTTCACCAGCATTGCTTTGGTTGATCAGTTCTGACAGTTGTGATAGCGCGATCGCGATCAGATTAAGGGCTTCAAATAGCTGGAGATCTTGCTGCATTTCCTCAATCTCCAAAGAACGTGGCAAAAAATCTGAGTTTTGTTTGGCTAATTCGAGCGATTTCGAGACCAAAGCCCGACCTTTATTGCCTATTCTGGCTAGAGATTTACTCTCTTCGGCGGTGAGGTCAATCAGAAAAGGTAATTTTGATTTAGTTGTCGCGATCGCATTTAATTTTGTAAATTTATTGACGCTAATTAGAAATTTGGGCGAAACTATGTCTATATGGTCAGCCCAAGAGTTAGAGACATTGCTTAAATGGAAACATTGGAATTTATCATTTATCCCGATGGCAGAGTGGAGGAGCGAGTTACAGGCATGACGGGTGGTAGTTGTGCGCAGATTACGGCGGCGATCGAGGAAAAGCTAGGTATAGTTACTAGCCAGGAGTTGACCTCGGACTACTTTAGCCAAGTTGCTCAAAATGCCGATCAAAATACGGCGCAAGCCTTTGATCAAGCTGCGCAAGATCCCAGTTCACCCAATGGGAAATATAGTCAGTGGTAAATCTAACTAAGCTTTAACTACAATTAATATTAAGTATAATTAAGCATTTTTATATTGTTTCACAATCAGGAGAATTGCCAATGTCACATTTTAGCCAAGTCAAAACCCAAATTCGCGATCTTAACTCCCTTCAAGCCGCGCTCAATGATTTGAAAGTAAGCTGGAAATCCGGCGAAGTTAGCCTACGTGGTTATCATGGTGAGAAAACAAGTGCAACGGTAGCGATCGCTCAAGAGAACGGCTATGATATCGGTTTTAGATGGAACGGCGCTTCCTACGAATTGGTAGCAGATATGCAGTATTGGCAGCAGCCTTGGTCAGTTGAGAGTTTTCTGCGCCAAGTTACCCAGCGTTACGCCTATCACACGGTAGTTACTGAGTCCAAAAATCATGGCTTCGACCTAGAGCAGGTTAGCCGACAGACAGACGGTTCGGTAAGGTTAGTTTTGCAGCGTTGGCAAGGTTGATTATCTAAATGCCAGAAATAATTCCAGAGATAATCACAGAGAATTGTTCGGGGCTAGAGCCAGAATTGGGCGGAGTGTTACGACAAAATGCAGTCTATGTGGATGAAAGCACCTGCATCGGCTGTGGTCACTGTGCCCATGTGGCTAGATATACCTTTTGTTTGGAAGAAGATTTTGGCCGAGCAAGGGTAATTGCCCAAGATGGTGATATTGAAGATTTAGTTCAAGAAGCGATCGCTACCTGTCCTGTAGACTGTATTCACTGGGTAAGTTACCAAAGTTTACAGCAGCTAGAGTTAGCTAGAAAAGACGTTGCGATTCAAGATCTTGGGATTTTGGGTGATCGCTCGGCTCAAATTGCCAAACGTCGTAGGCTTAATCATTTACACAAGTTAGAAAACGAAAATTTTGAGCCGCGAAGCTAAGGAAATAATTTCCCTTAAACGGCATTGACTGATAGTTATATCACTTTACAAATTTACGCAATTAAAACCATTAAGGGGGCTAAGCCCCCAACCCCAATTATCCCTCAAATGTAATGCGCCTTAAAGCCTAACCTTTAGTTAGTGCAACCGCTGGACTACTCAATTCAACCTGGAGAAATCTGGTTTGAGTAATTGAATCGTTTACCAAGTTAAACAGCGGATTGGAAGCAACTCCCGCCACGGTAGTAAAAATCAAGGTAATCACTAGGGCAGCCTGAAGTGGTTTCATGCCCAAGCCTGACCAAGAGAAGTTACCAGTCTCAATGTTGGGATAGTTTTTCACTGACTCTGACATTTCCTGGGGTTCTCGCACCACGATCATTTTCACCACTCGAATGTAGTAGTAAATGGAAACTACGCTCATCAGTAGCGCCAGGATTACTAAGCCGTAGAAGCCAGCTTGCCAGCCTGCCCAGAAGATGTAAAGCTTACCAAAGAAGCCTGCTAGGGGCGGAATACCACCCAAGGAAAGTAAACATACACTTAGACAGAGCGTAAGCAGTGGATCTTTTTGATACAAGCCGCTGTATTCACTAATTTCGTCGGTACCAGTGCGCAATGCAAACAAAATAATGCAGGCAAACGCACCCATGTTCATGAATAGGTATACCAGCAAGTAGAACAACATACTGGCGTAGCCCGCTTCAGTATTCACCAGCATTCCCAACATCACGAAGCCTGCCTGTCCGATAGAGGAGTAAGCCAACATTCTCTTCATACTAGTTTGAGCGATCGCTACCACATTTCCTAGTACCATACTTAAAACGGTCAGGACGACGAAAACATAGTGCCACTGAGGCGAAACATTGGGGAATACGGTAACTAGGAAGCGAACCGCCAAAGCAAATCCTGCCGCCTTAGAGCCAATCGAAAGAAACGCTACTACAGGTGTAGGTGAACCCTCATATACATCGGGTGTCCACTGGTGGAAAGGTACTGCCGAAAGTTTAAAGGCAATGCCCGCAATCGTAAACACCATCGCAATGATCAGTGCCAAGTTGCCTACGGGTAGTTGAGCCGCGATCGCGTGTAGATTAGTTTCACCACCCGAAAGCCCATAGAGGAATGACATCCCGTAAAGAAAAATCGCTGAGCTAGAAGCGCCAATCAGTAAATATTTGAGCGCAGCCTCATTGGAGCGAGGATCGCGCTTGGCAAAGCCAGCCAGTAGATAAGAAGAAATACTCAAAGTTTCTAGGGAGACAAAAATCATCACCATTTCATCTGCCCCCGCCAAGAACATTCCGCCCAGAGTAGCAGTGAGCAAAATCGCTAGGTATTCAGCAAATGCCTCACCCGACTGTTGGATATAGCGGACGGAGATTAGAACTGTCAATAGGGCAGACAGCGCAATAATTCCTCTAAAGATAATACTGAGTTTGTCACCGTTGAAGCTACCAATAAAAGATAGTGGCTGTTGGAGTCCAGTCCATTGCCAAATTAGTGCCCCAACTGCACCCAAAAGTCCGGCGATCGCTAAGGTTGGTAAAATCTGGTTGTTTCGAGAAGATACCAAATCCACTGCCAGGATCAGCACCAGGGTGAGAATCACAATTCCTTCGGGCAGAATCACGCCTGCATTTAGTAATGTTGTGAAATTTGCAAAGTCCATATTTTTCTAGCTACTTATACCTAAAGAGCATTGTACAAGCAATTCTAAGACAATTTAGCGAGCAATTTGCTTAGGAATTGGTTTGAAATTGTAATCGAATTCATAGAGTAAGCCGATCAGCAATTTGATCAAGTTCTAGCTGCCAAGCATCCGAGTCTTCAGTTTCTTCCCAAAGTACTTGAAGTTCGGAATTAGTTTTTACGCGGTCGATCGCTCTCAACGCCAAAGCAATTAAAGATTCATCTACAGGAGGCTGCTCTGATACCCATTTACTCACAGCTTCTCTTAGTTCGGGATGGGGTTGTTTTTTGAGCGCAGCTACTACCTCTGCGGCAGCGATCGCAGATTCAGCATCACCTGTATCAATTAAGTCATCATTTTCAACCACTGAGGTAAGCGCATCCAGCACATAGTCCAGCCCTGGATCTTCGGCAAAATCATCGATCCAATCTGCGGCGTTATCATTTTCAAAGCTACCAATACCCCACGATCCCATAAATTATTAACCTCTGTTTTTGATTCACTATGAAAACTTTCAAAATCCTAGCCTAATTGGGCTATTTCTGAGTTAAAGACTCAATTGTAAGTACTTGGGGCGGTGTAGCATCGGGGGGGTAAATCAAATCTACTTGTACAAAGCGGCGATCGCCTGGGGGCATAGTTAAAGTAGCGAGAGATTCACCCATTTGTCCGCGCTGTTGTACCAAATGCCAGTACGAAGTTTGTGGTCGCTGGCGATCATCTGTATAACGAATCCGCACCGTGCCACGAAAAAATACGGGAGAGAAAGGTGGTTGACGAAAACGTAATCCAGGCTGGGAGAGCAGATCTTCTTTGATCGGCGTTTCCAGCTTTAGCACCACGGTTTGAGTTTGGGACGTGGAATTTACTAGGGGCAGGGTGAGGTTATATTCAATCCCATAATTGCCGTGGGCTTCATAAGCAGAGCCAGGATAACGCGCTAAGAGTTTGGCACTTTGGTTTTGTCCTGTGCCCATTTTCCCAGCTAAAAGTGTGCTCAAGCCGAAGGAATACGCCCCACCTGCCATGGGAACAGCTAAATCATTGCGATTGAGATCGGTAAGACGCGATCGCCAGGAAGAGCCTTCTGCTACTGCCGCCACTCTGCCATAGATTTCTGATCCAGTTAAACGATCTGGCGGGCTTGGTGCTGATTCTCGCGGCCCTGCGAAGCCACCAGTTTGGAGTAAATTTTGCCATTCTGCCAGGCTGGGAGCCTTTTCGCCGCCATCTGCTGTAGGTTTGGCGAACATCGCCAAATTTGCCAGATAAACTTTGCCATTGCTGCGTAAACGCATCAGCGTAGATCTGCCATTCAAAGGAGGATCGAGGGGCGCAACTGGGATCGGTAGATTGGCTAACATTTGATAGCTTTTAGCGGCAATCACGATCTGAGCAGGAAATTCTGCTTGGCGCTTACCTCTTAAAACTTCATTGCTGACCCGATCGCCTGGTCCGCGAAAAATTTCGCCCCTAGGATTAGCAGACATGGGAGGAGCGGCTAAAAATGGCGCATCAGGTTGACTAAGATAGCTGGCAGCTTGCAAAATATCTAGGGTGACAGGGCGATCGCTGGGGTTGTAGACAATTACACCGAGATATAAAGTGCGCAAATCATTGGGCGTTTCGATTGCCCTGGCAATATGGTGAGAGAAAAGATCAAATCTGCCATTAAAGCCAAAATTTAAGTGAGCTTCAGGCGTTGACTTAGCTTGGGGTGGAAAAGTGGAGAGTAAAATTCCTTCGGTCTTTACAATTTCGGGATTGTTGCTATTAAACACTGGTACTTGGTCTAGGCTACCGCTTAGAGGTCGCATGGTTTGCGATCTTACTATCTCTTGGGGTTTAGCCACGGGGGGTTGAGTGACAGGGACTTGGGCAAACAGAATTCCAGTAAACATAATTTAAAGCCTAGCCTAGAGTAAAATCCAAGCGATCGCTATACCCAGAGCCGCACCTGCTACCACTTGGATCGGCGTATGCCCCAATAGTTCTTTGAGCGGGTCAATCTCTGCCCCAGTTTCAGGATCAAAAATTTCGCCGATAATTTGATTGATTACCTTCGCTTGCTTACCTGCCGCCAGCCTGATTCCTGCTGCGTCATACATCACGATTACCGCAAATACCAAAGCGATCGCAAATTGAGGCGTATCCCAACCCTGGGTATTACCAATTCCTGCTGCCAGGGCAGCGACCAAGGCAGAATGAGAGCTGGGCATACCGCCAGGCTCTATAAGCACATGGGGACGAATTTTGCCTGTTTGGGTAAAAGTTAAAATAAATTTGATCATCTGAGCGGCAAAGTTGGCAAGGATCGCCACTAGTAGCACACTATTATTCAGAATTTCTACCATTGGGTGCATAGGGAATTTTAATTGGTGCGGGCAATAATGTAGTCAGCGATCGCATTCAAGGCATTAGCCCGACTACCAAAGCTTTGTAAATCGGCTTTAGCCGCGTCAACTAATAATTTTGCTTTTTGATGGGAAGTTTCAATCCCCCACAGACTTGGATAGGTAGCTTTTTGGGCAACTAGGTCTTTGCCAGCAGACTTTCCTAACTCTTCAGAGGTAGCAGTGATATCTAGGATGTCATCAATAATTTGAAATGCCAAGCCAATATTTTGGGCATAGCTGGTCAACTGGGTTACAACCTGGGTATCAGCCCCCGCCAAAATGCCACCGCATACGACTGAGGCTTCTAATAGGGCAGCGGTTTTGTGCTGATGAATAAAGTTTAACGTTGCTTCGCAGGTATCTAGCTTTCCTTCGCAAGCGAGATCGACAACCTGACCGCCTACTAGTCCAGCAGCAGATACAGCTCGCCCTAAACGACTGACTACCTGGAGCAAACGCTGGGGCGGTAAGTCAGGGAAATACTTGGTGGTTTCTTCGACCAAAAATTCAAAGGCAAATGCCAGCAATCCGTCACCCGCTAGGATCGCAATATCTTCACCGTAGACTTTGTGATTAGTTAGTTTGCCGCGCCGATAGTCATCGTTATCCATTGAAGGCAGATCATCATGGATCAAAGACATCGTATGCACCATTTCCATCGCACAGGCAGTGGGCATAGCTAGGGAGCGATCGCTATCCAAAAGCTCACAGGTAGCTAGGCAGAGAATTGGGCGCAGTCGTTTTCCTCCAGCTAGGAGTGAGTAGCGCATTGCCTCATAAATTTTTTCGGGATAGGTAATAGGAATAGCTAGATCTAGGGCGGCTTCAACCTCTGCCCGTCTGGTTTGTAAATAGGGCTTTAGGGCAAAATCGGTGGCTCTAGACTCATTTATGTTCGTATTTGTAATCGCTGGCATTGCTGTTTTGACGTACATAAACCTTTGAATATCCTACTATTACTTGGCAGGATTGGTAGGTTTTTGGTTGAAACTAGAATGAGTTAAGTGGAGCAAGACGAAATAGATAGACTGACAAACATTTGTCGCCGTTACAGGAGGCCTGAATCTCAAACTTTTGATTGAATTGCTGGTTAAAGCGATCGCGTACCCCACTACCTAAACTGCGACTCAACACTTTTTTGCCGTCAAGAGAAATCTCTAAATTGGCGCGATCGCCTAAATCATCAGTCGTACCAAAATCTAATTCAAATTGTAGGGGTGATGCAGGTTGTTTGACTTGGCATTCAATCTTAGCAATCTTGGTAGAGTCTGGGGTTAGGGCTAGGTTGGCAGTTACCTGGTTGCCTTGAATTGGGATTGCTTGAGTAGATTCGGAAATATTTTGGCGCTGGCAACTGAGTAAATCCTGAGAGATTGGTTCCTGAGAAATTGGCTCGGAGGGCTTAACATCTGCTTGTTTATCTTCTTGGGGTGGGCGGGCGGGCTTTTCGATGGAGCTAGATTGAGCGATTGGGGTGGGAGAAAGTGGTAACGATGGAAAAGTAGGCGGCGATCGCAGATATTGATTGACTAATACAATGCTGACTGGTGCAGCGATCGGCACCCAAATCCATTCGCGAATATGATCGAAAAAACTTTTATCTGGTTTGTTACTCATACTTAGTTGGCTTGAAATTTTTTCCTGCTTAAGGTGAAAAGCTGACTTCAAATGTTATTTATAATAATAAATAGAAATCTTCAACATCTATGTCGATTCATCTCACTCTTTCTTCTAATACTTCGATGTAAAGCTGAATTGCTTCTTCAATATTTCTAAGCACTTCTTGGTGAGATTTCCCTTGGCTAATAGATCCTGGAAGGCTCGGTACCTCTGCCACCAAATAGCCACCTTCGCTTGGATAGATAAGAACTGTACGTTTTGGTTCCATGAGCAAAAATATAATTATTTACCTAATAGTTGATTTCGCAAAGACTTAATCCGATCGCGTAAGGTAGCGGCCTGTTCAAATTCTTGTTTTTTGGCGGCTTCTTTCATTTGCGATTCCAATTGTTGAATCATTTCGGGCAAACTATCTAAGGGAATATTCTCGGCAACACTCACGGTATATGCTACTTGCTTATCTGCTACACGGCGCGAGACAGAGAGGAAATCTAAAATCGCATTGCCATTAGCTTTGATGATCGAAGTTGGTGTGATTCCATGTTCTAGATTATGGGCAGTTTGGATTTTACGACGGCGATCTGTTTCAGAAATTGCTTTTTCCATGCTATTAGTCAAGCGATCGCCATACATAATCACCTGTCCATTTACATTTCGGGCTGCTCTACCAATGGTTTGAATTAGCGATCGCTCAGCGCGCAAAAATCCTTCTTTATCTGCATCCAAAATCGCCACTAGCGAAACTTCAGGTAAATCTAAGCCTTCTCTCAGTAAGTTCACGCCAATTAGCACATCAAATTCGCCTTGGCGTAAAGCTTGTAAAATCTCTATTCGTTCAATCGACTTAATATCAGAATGCAAATAGCGCACTTTGATCGCTCTTTCTTGGAAATAAGTAGTTAAATCCTCTGCCATGCGCTTAGTCAAGGTAGTAATTAATACCCGTTCATTGCGTTGAACTCGCAGCTTAATTTCACCGAATAGATCATCCACTTGCCCTTCAGTTGGACGCACAAAAATTTCTGGATCTACTACTCCCGTAGGACGAATAATCTGTTCCACCACTTGTTCTGAGATTTCCATTTCCCAATCACCAGGCGTAGCCGAAACAAAGACGCATTGATTCACTTTTTGCCAAAACTCTTCAGCCTTTAATGGGCGATTATCCGCAGCACTAGGTAAACGGAAACCATGATCGATTAAGGTCATTTTGCGAGCGCGATCGCCTTTGTACATCCCACGAATTTGGGGAATGGAAACATGGGATTCATCTACTACCAAGAGCCAATCATCATCGGGAAAGTAATCTACCAAACAAGAAGGCGCATCTCCTTCATTTCTGCCAGCTAAGTGACGGGAATAGTTTTCGACGCCATTACAAAATCCCACTTCTTTTAGAAGTTCAATATCATAGCGAGTGCGTTGTTCTAAGCGTTGTGCTTCTAGTAATTTGTTTGCATGATTTAACTCGTCCAAACGGGTATCAAGCTCTTGGCTAATGTCTTCAATCGCGATCGCTAAACGGTCTTGGGGTGTAACAAAGTGTCTAGCAGGATAGATATTAAGCCCAGGCAGGCTCTGAAGAATTTCCCCAGTGATCGGATCAATGTAGCGAATCGCGTCGATTTGATCGCCAAAAAACTCCACCCGAATTACCCGATCTTCATAGGCTGGCCCAATTTCTAAAATGTCTCCCTTAACCCGAAATTTACCTCTACCCATTTCAATATCATTGCGTTCATATTGAATTTTGGTCAGCGCTATGAGAAATTCTCTTTGATCGATTTCTGCACCCACGCGCAGAGGGATAGAAGCTTTCATATATTCTTCTGGCATTCCCAAACCATAAATACAACTGACCGAAGCAACTACAATTACATCTTTGCGCTCAAACAGAGAGCGGGTAGCAGAGTGACGCAACATATCAATTTCTTCGTTGATCGAGGCGCTCTTCTCAATGTAGGTGTCGGTAACCGGAATATATGCCTCAGGTTGGTAATAGTCGTAATAGCTAATAAAATATTCCACCGCATTGTCAGGAAAGAATTGCCGTAACTCATTACATAACTGCGCTGCTAGGGTTTTATTATGGGCCAGCACTAAGGTAGGTTTTTGATATTTGGCAATTACACTTGCCATGGTCATGGTTTTGCCTGTGCCAGTTGCGCCCAACAGAGTTTGGAAATGCTTGCCTGCGCGTAATCCCTCCAATAGACTAGCGATCGCTTTGGGTTGATCTGCTGTAGGTTCCCAAGGTGCACTGAGCTTAAACTCGGTCTTAATTTCGGTCATGGTTGTCGCTTCCTTTTATCTTTTAGTGTAACGCCCCTTAAATTCGATCAGGAATTTGATCGGGATCAATTCCCAAAGATCTAAGGTAATCCGCCAGTTTCTCTTTTTGTTGGCGTTCTTGTTGTGAGTTGAAATGTGCTTGATCAGCCCGTTGCTTTTCGAGATTAGTTCGGTACATTTCTTGCTGAATCGTTGCTTCGGCCTCTATTCTGGCTTGCCTTTCTTGCCTAAATTCCTCTTCGGCGGTAGGGTATCTCACGCCAAATCGATCATACCAATATAGCCAATCCCTTTGCCAACCACCTTGGAGAGTTTGCTCACAACCTATACCTAGACCAATCTCTGGCAACCATATGATTCTGCTATTTCCCTCTCTATCTATTGGTAAGGGCGAAAGCGTAGGCATCAATTCATACTTACCATTCACTAGCTTATAAATTTCCAAAGCTTGGTGTTTTTTGTACAATCCTCTCCTGCCGCTAAGCGAATTGTAGATTGCATAGTAGAGAATTCCCAAGGAAGCGTATTCTGCTATTTTACGGTCATATTCGCCATTATATTTGGGGGATACCGTTTCTAAAACTAGAATTGGCATAACCTGCTCATGCCAAAGGACATAACTCAGCCTGCCATCTTCAGTGGTAAATCTGGGAACGCCTAAAGCCAAGAAACCATCAGGCACAATTACTTTAGACTTAGCAGGCTCTTCTATATTTGGTTCATAGTAGATGCCCATATTCACTCCCCAAAACCAATCGGTACGCTCTGCCCAAATTTCTTTCAGTAAGCTCAACAGCAGATTGGGAATCAAATTTTGTAGTTCATTATCCACGGGTGTATCGTCTGAATCGGGCAATTCTTCAGCAGTCGGTAAACGAGATTTGGAAGATACTTCAAACATAGGTTTGGGTTGTTTTAGGTTTGGTTATCGGCATTGCGTAATAGTGAGATAAATTTTCAACTAAAGAGTTAAAACCCATACTGGAGCTGCGCCCCAACCCTATTCTTCTTTGAGTTTAGGATGATCTAAAACTATTACAGGGCTGTGCCCTATGACCCCAATCTTCCTCATATCTACTTATGCAGAGAGGGCAAAATCAGCAAGACTAAACCGATTGCAAAATCCGTTCTGTTAATTCTGCTCTAATTTCTTCTGCTTTATCATTACTGATTTGGCAAGTACCCGCATTGGCATGACCCCCTCCTTCATGGTGCAGCATTAACTGTCCGATATTTAATTGAGAGCTGCGATTGAGAATTGATTTGCCTACGGCAAACACTGTGTTCGATTTCTTTACCCCCCAAATAACGTGCATTGAGACTTTCGATTCGGGATAGAGCGCATAGATCATAAATCGATTGCCTGCGTAGATGGTTTCTTCTGCTCGCAGATCTAAGACCACTAAGCTACCAAGATCGGTAGTGCAATACTTGAGTTGATCCTTGAACTTCTGCTCCTGTTCGTAGTAAAGCTCAACTCTTTCTTTAATATCTGGCAAATCCAAAATCGCTTCAATCGTATAGGAACGACAGTGATCGATCAATTTCATCATTAGCTGATAGTTAGAGACGGTGAAATCGCGAAATCTGCCTAGGCCTGTGCGGGCGTCCATCAAAAAGCTAAGCAGTACCCAACCCTGGGGGTGGAGAATATCTTCAAAACTAAACTGGGCTGAGTCGGACTTGTCTACCGCCGCCATCATTTCTTGGGAAACCGTTGGAAATTTGAAGCGACCACCAAAATAGTTATAGACAACCCTGGCGGCAGAGGGAGAAGCTGAATCGATTACATGGTTTTCGCTCAGTTCATTCACTCGGATGGTTTCGCTGAGGTGATGATCGAAAGCTAGATGTACGCCTTCAACGTAGGGCACATTGGTGGTGATATCGCGATCGCTTACTTCAATTTTGCCGTCCTGCATATCTTTGGGATGCACAAACAGAATGTCGTCAATCAAATCTAATTCTTTGAGTAATACCGCACAAACCACTCCATCAAAGTCACTGCGGGTAATCAGTCGATATTTTTTACCAGACATATTCTCAGCCATGATTATTAGCTACTTTCTTGTAAAGAGGTTTTCGGATTTCACTTTTCTATTGTAAGCCTTGGCTGAGTCAAGAGCATTCTAAAAATCGAGAGTTACAGCTTTGCTCTAAAACTCAAGGCTCGCTATTAATTATCAGTTTTTCTAGTGCCGCCAATATTTCTTCAGGGCTAGTAGTAGAAGTACCGAACTGACGCACCACAATACTCGCCGCCAGATTGCCCAACACCGTCCCATGCCAAAAGCTGCCGCCAGCCGCTAAGCCCAAAGTCAAGGCTGCCACTACTGTATCCCCGGCTCCTGTGACATCAAATACTTGAGTCCGATTAAAAGCAGGAATAAGACTATGGGAGCCGTGACTAAATAGACTCATGCCATCTTCGCCCCTGGTAATCAAAATCTGCTGCGCCTGGGTAAGTTTGAGCAAATCTGCTGCCGCCTGAGCTAAATTTTCAGAATTAATGCCATAGCCCACTGCTAGTTCAGCTTCAGGTAAATTGGGCGTAAAGATAGTTGCACCTTGATATCGAGCTAAGTCTTTTTGGGCATCAACGATCGCTAAATTATGTTTTAATGCTGCTGCAATCACGCTCTTTTGCATTACCCCTTCGCCATAGTCAGAACAGACCACCGCATCTACTTGGGCAATTTGTGCTTGGATAAATTCTGCTAGTTGCATTTGAATTTCTGGGCTGGGGATAGCATCAGACTTGCGATCGATCCTGACAATTTGCTGAGTTACCGACTGACGCGCATGGGCAGAAATTCGGGTTTTGGTGACGGTGGGACGGCTAGGATCGGTGAATATTCCGCTGGTATCGATCCCTGCTTCCGCAAAAATCCGCTTTAAAGCTTCGCCTTGAATGTCATTCCCTACTAAGCCCACGGCTATTACCTTTGCCCCCAGTTTTGCCAAATTGTACATAGCGTTTGCTCCGCCGCCTGGTACTTGCTCAGTTCCTTCATGGCGCAATATCAGTACTGGCGCTTCCCGCGATAACCGTTCTACCTGCCCTGTCAGAAATTCATCTAAGGTGAGATCGCCCACCACTAAGATTTTATGATTTGCAAAGGAATTAATTAAAGCTTGGAGTTGAGGAAATGCTTGGGTGAGCGATCGATTAAATTCTGGGTCTAACATAGATAAGCTAAAAAGATAAACTAAAAATGATTAGGAGTGCGCATTGAGCTTTAAAGTATTTGACAGCTAAGTTTATTGACCCTACTTCGGTTTACCTACCCTTCTGATTCGATAGATGATCAAAATCTAGGGCAAAATAGGGTAAGAGCAAAATACAGGGAGTTTAGGTATGGACAACAATAGTATCTTGAAACAGCTACTGATGCTGGGAGTTGGCACTACTTCTCTGATGGCAGAGCGGCTTAAAGATGTGACGGATGAATGGGTAAATGATGGCAAAATTAACCCCGAACAAGCCACCGAATTTATCAACGAGCTAAGTAGTCGATTCAAGCTTGACCAAGGTAACTTTGAAAGCCTAATCCAACGCCAAATTCGGAATGTGATGCAAGATTTGGGCGTGGCCCGTCAAAATGAAATGGATGAACTACGCGGTAGAATTGATCGCCTAGAAAGACAAATGCGGGATTTGGAAAATAAAAATTGGCGTTAGCAACAGGCATCATATGCAAAATTTGGAGGATAAACATTGTCGTCAGAACTTGGTAAAGAACTAGGTGAAGGAATAGGCACACTTTATCTGGTGGGTACTCCCATCGGCAACTTAGAAGATATAACTGCCAGAGCAATTAAAACCCTAAAAGAAGTAGATTTAATCGCTGCAGAAGATACTCGCCATACAGGAAAGTTATTGCAATATTTTCAGGTTTCCACTAACACGATTAGTTATCACAGTCATAATGTAAAAGAACGGATTCCTTTTTTATTAGAGAAATTGGGAGCTGGTCAAGCGATCGCGTTGGTGACTGATGCAGGAATGCCAGGTATTTCCGATCCTGGTACTGAATTAGTGCAAGCCTGTATTTTGCGACAAATCAAGGTGATTCCGATTCCAGGTGTGACTGCGGCAATTACCGCTTTGGTAGCTTCAGGTATGGACACTCAAGCCTTTGTATTTCAAGGTTTTTTATCATTAGATAACTCAGAACGGCGATCGCAATTACTTACGATTCAAGCTGAAACCCGCACTTTGATTCTATATGAGTCACCTCACAGGCTTTTGCGCACTTTACAGGATTTAGAAAATACCTTAGAGAAAGAGAGAGAAATAGCGATCGCGCGGGAATTAACTAAACTGCATGAAACCTTTTGGCGCGGAACTTTAGCTGACGGGATTCTCTACTTTCAGGCACATTCACCCAGGGGAGAATTCACTTTGATCTTGGCAGGAAAACCCCCAGAATTAAATCGCACTTACAGCGATGCTGAACTAACCGAAAGATTAAAAAAACTAATCGCTGATGGAATGTCCCACTCACAGGCTAGTCGAGAATTAGCCGAAATTCTAGGCATTTCTCGCCGTCAGGTTTATCAGTTAGCGCTGGATATTTGAAGCACTTGCTGAATCGCTTGGAGGACAGTATTTGAATCAAAGGGCTTGGTGAGATAGGCACTAGCACCCAAGCTTAAAGCTTTTTGGCGATGGCGATCGCTACTGCGAGAGGTCAACATAATTACTGGTGTAGCGAATATTTGGGAATCAGTCCGAATTGTTTGAAGTAAGCCAAATCCATTTAGTCGAGGCATTTCTATATCTGTAATTACTAGTTGCACAGCTTGAGTAGATTTTTGGCTAAGAGATTTTAGGGTTTCTAAGGCATCCTGTCCATCGCGGCAAGCGATTACTTCATAGCCTATACTTCTGAGCGTACTCTCCAAAAGTCGCCGCGTAGCAATGGAATCTTCGGCAATTAAAATGGTAGGAGTAATGATTTCAGTGATTTTAGCTGCTGGGGTAGATTGATTTAGGTTCACTTCTAGGTTCAACTCTTGGGGTAAAACCACGGAAACCACTTGCCCAGTGCCTAGAATCGTGCAACCTGCAAGATATGGTGGAATGTTAATCGTTTGATCGAAGGGCTTAAGAATTAGCGGCTTTTCATCCGTGACCGCATCGACTGTGACCGCAAATGGCTGATCTTGACCATTCAACACTAGGATAATTTTGCCAATAGGTTGCTTAGTTAAAAGATTGCCAAAGGCTAAAAGCTGTTGTAAAGGAAAAAGAGCAATGGATTGCGATCGCCACTCGATTTGATTTTCTGGATTTTGATCAGAATTTGCGGAAAATTCAGCTAACTCTACCTCATTTGCAAGAAAAATATCTAAAACTGAAGTGGATGGGAATGCTACAACACAATTTCCTAATCTACAGATTAATAAAGGTAAGAGGGTTAAGCCCAAGGGTAAACGAATTGTAAAGGTAGTGCCATTACCAGGATTAGTATCTACCCGAATCGAACCTCTAAGGCTGGTAATCTGCGATCGCACAATATCTAATCCCATACCTCGACCCGAAAGAGAAGTGACTTCGGCGGTAGTGGAAAATCCAGGCTGAAAGATAAAGTTAAGAATTTCCTCTCTGCGTAAAGCAGTATTGGAATCACAAAGTTTACGCGCGATCGCTTTTTGATGAACCTTATTCACATCAATGCCGCTACCATCATCCTTGAGTATGATTTCCACTTGGTTATCGATCATTCTGGCTTGAAGCATAATCTGCGCAGTTTCAGGTTTGCCGATGGCAGAGCGATCGCCTTCAATTCCATGATCAAAGGCATTCACCAAAAGGTGATTTAGCGGCGTTTGCAGTTGTTCCAAAATTACTTGATCGATTAAAACTTCTTCACCTAAGATCACTAAATCAACTGACTTGTGATATTGCTGGCAGAGCCGATCAAGCTGAGGTAAATATCTTTGTGCGATCCGTTTAAATGGAACTAGGCGGGAACTGGTTACATTTTTGTAAAGAGAATCTAATTCTTGGCGCAATTGGACGACTTCTTCACTCAGTTCCCGTTGGCTAAAATCCATATCTGCTCGGACTTCTTTAATTCTCAAGAAAATTTCTTGGAAGTTCTGCAATACTATATGTTCAGAAGTAAATTGATCTAGTTCTAGTGCATCAAATTCCTGACTTTCCTGATTATTCCCTTGTCTGTTCTCTTGTCT
>Ga0163144_10004266_pt1 | contig 32236 bp, 31 predicted proteins | sample OliLak19BULKMAT1_FD_123175 | JGI IMG/M metagenome (GOLD analysis project Ga0163144, IMG submission 123175) | Freshwater microbial mat bacterial communities from Lake Vanda, McMurdo Dry Valleys, Antarctica - Oligotrophic Lake LV.19.BULKMAT1 | ecosystem: Environmental > Aquatic > Freshwater >... | reverse complement strand
CCCACAAGGGGTGCCCCTACGCTTCGGGGTCAGGGCCCCGCCCGCGCTGGCCCGAGGACTTCCTGCAACGAGTCAAGGGGAATCTTGACCCAGTCGATCCTCCACTTCCGCCCGGTCGTTGCAGCCCGGAAGGGCTGCGGTGGCTTCCGAGGCCAGGGGCCCTCGTGGCCGCCCTGCGAGATCGGAACGGCCGGGCACCCACAAGGGGTGCCCCTACGCTTCGGGGTCAGGGCCCCGCCCGCGCTGGCCCGAGGCCAGGCTGCGCGCTCAACCGGATCTCCTTCGTCGGACTCAGGGACCGTTGGTTTCTTCCAACAGCCACGGAGCGCGAAGCCTGGCTTGGGCCATGGGGGCTGAGCCATCGAACGAAACACATTGCGGTCCCCTACATAAAGATGTGCTAAGTTCCTAGACCTTGGAGGTTGCGATGCTCCTATCGCTTGGGAGCCGACCCTTTTTGGAGATAGTCCAATGAGGCGCGGCTCAAGGCGACGGCATCGACGCAATAGGCAAGAATGGTCCCCCCAGGGAAACCCCAACGGGAATCCAGGGCAACAGGGAAACCAGCCGCAAGGTTCCCGGGGACCAGTCAGGGACCCACGACAGGTTCAGGTTCCGACTGAAGGCGAAACGTTTCCATTCGTTGGAATCGCCGAAGTCACGGAAAATGTCGGCGGGTTTGTACGGCAGGCGAATCAGAACTACCTGCCTTCGCGTGAAGACGTGGTCATTCCGCCATCGGTTATGCGGGACTATGCCTTGCGCGACGGCACGCAGATTGAGGGTCTTTGCCGTGAAGCCTCGGGCGTCAAGGTCGTCGTTGAAATACAAAAGGCCAGTGGTCTTGATGTGGCGCAGTACCGTTTACTGCCTCACTTCGCGGATCTCACGTCTATAAGTCCGGAAAAAGCCTTTCGCCTGGCCGATGAGCCAGGCGCGGAACTCACTTTGCGCGTTTTAGACCTGGTGGCCCCCATCGGAAAGGGTCAGCGCGGTCTCATAGTGTCTCCGCCCAAGGCCGGCAAGACCACGATCCTCGAGCACATCGGGCTCGCCATTGTGAAGAACCATCCGGAAGCGCACCTCATGCTGATGCTCGTCGACGAGCGGCCCGAGGAAGTGACGCATTTCAAGCGGGTTCTTTCGGCGGCGGAGATTCTGGCTTCCACTTCCGACTCGGCTTCGGATGCGCATATTCGTCTGGCTCGTCTGTGTCTCGAGCGGGCGAAGCGTATGGTCGAGGCCAAGAGGGACGTCGTCATCCTTCTCGACTCGCTCACTCGCCTCGGTCGCGCGAGCAACCGCGAGACCGGCCCCGGCGGACGAACCATGTCGGGCGGTGTCGATTCGAGAGCCCTTCAGTTCCCGCGTCAGTTCTTCGGAGCGGCGCGCACCTGCGAAGGCAATGGGTCGCTCACCATTATCGCCACCGCACTCATCGAAACCGGATCGCGTATGGACGAAGTCATCTTTCAGGAGTTCAAGGGAACCGGGAACATGGAGATCATCCTCGACCGTCAGATCGCCGAACGGCGCATCTTCCCGGCCGTCGATGTGCTGAAGTCCGGGACCCGTCGCGAAGAACTGCTGATGACGGCCGACGAGCTGAGGCAGCGCCACACGTTGCGGCGCGCTTTGGCGGAGATGAGTTCCACCGAAGCGGCGCAGTTCCTTACCGACCGCCTGTCGAAGACCCAGACGAATCGAGGCTTCCTCGAAACCCTGGTTCCGCCGCCTACCACCGCTCGCCGCCTGCTTCGGTAGCGGCCGATCCGTTGGTTGCCCCGTGGCGACCAACGGACCTCGCACCCCTTGCCTTCTGCGGAGTAGGCTCCTAGTCTCATCGGATCAGAACCAAGGAGACCTGAAGCATGGATTGCGAAACGCACCGCTGGTATTCGGACCGCATCGGGCGGGACATGCACCTTCGGGTGTATGGCCATTTCGGCCAGCCGATTCTTGTGTTTCCGACGAGCGGCGGCGACGAAAGAGAGTACGAAGGCCAGGGGGTGATGGATCATCTCGGTCATCACATGCAGGCCGGCCGGGTGAAGTTCTTCTGCGTGAGTTCGGTGAACAACGAGTCCTGGTACAACAAGAACATCCATCCAGCCGACCGGGCCAAGTTTCAGGTGGCTTACGACTCCGCGATCGCGAACGAAGTGCTGCCCTTTATCGAGCACCATTGCTCCACCAAGGGCATCGCCATCACCACCACCGGAGCCTCCTTCGGCGCGTATCACGCCGCGAACACGCTGTTCAAACACCCCACCCGGGTGAGGCGTTGTCTCGCTTTGTCGGGTGTGTACGACCTTCGCGGTTTCATGGACGGCTATTTCGACGACAACTTCTATTTCAACAACCCGGTCGACTACATGGCGAACCTGAAGGACTGGAACGTCCTTCAGTACCTCCATCAATGCGATATCCGGCTCGCCACCGGAAACGGCTCCTATGAAGACAGCGGGCCGTCGCGTCGCCTGGCCGCGATCCTCAGCTCCAGGGGCATTCCGCATCATCTGGATGATTGGCGCGAACAGGGTGGTCACGACTGGCCGTACTGGAAGCACCAGATGGACGTGTACATCTCCAGGTTGTTCTAGCAGCCGCGGGCCTGTCCAACGAGCGGCGGTCCGTTGCAAGCATCGGTATTGGCTAACTGAACCGTTACGAACGTCGTTTGGTGCCTTTGACGCTCGTCGTAGTATTCGCCTTTGCGGGGGTGGCTTCCGCGGCGGAACCGATCAAGCCGGCCTGCGCGCTGCTCAAAGCCTGCGGCCTTAAGGTCGCAGGCTCCACCTGCACCGAGGAGCAATCCCGCCCGCTGAGCGGGGTCGTCTACGACGCTCAGCGCTGCGCCGAGCCCGGGGATCTTCTGGCCCAGGGTGTCCTGCCGGAGACCGGAATGGGGGTTTTCGTTTACCCGTTTCTCGGCGGCCGTTACCGCATCGTCTATGACATCAATGGCGAGGCGCCGATCAGCGAGGCGAAGTTCGACTTTCTCGCCCAGGACCTGCCCCTGGCCTCAAAGCTCGCCAGCCGGTTCTCGAAAACGAAGTACACGATTCGCTACCTCGATGCCGCGAAGCGTTTTCACGCGGCGCGCGCGGACAAGCTGACCGGGGAGGCGGAGCTTCTTTTCCTTGAGGCGGCCACGAGAAGGCGCGCGTATTACGGCTGGGGCACATCGAAGTTCGGGCCGTGGAAACTCCGCGGGTCGGCTTATGTCGACATACGCATCCGGCCCGGTTCCAGGAACCCGAAGGGCATAGCCTATGAGGTGCGCATTCGCACGGCGCCGGTGAACGCGATGGTTAACGCGATCATGCGGCTCGGTGTGTTCAAGGGCCTCGTGATCGGCCAGATCGAGGAGACGATGAGCGACCTCGTGGGCGCGGCCGCGGCCCTGTCCGTGCAGGGCGTGGACGTGGTCATGAAAGATCCGAATTTCAATTTGGAAGAGCGGGAGAAGGTTCGGTTGCTGGCGGCGTTGCCGTAGTAGCGGAAGGGGACCGACAAGGGTCGCGACCCCCCGGCGTTGGGTCCGAAAGGGCGACCACCAGGGTCGTCCCTACTTGCTGTTAGGCGTCGCGAAGGGCTCGGGTGATCGGCATCCGGGCTGCTCGCAGCGCGGGCAGCAAGCCGCCGACCAGACCCATCAGGAAAGCGAAGCCCATGCCGGTCATCAGGATGGCCGGGGTCAGCTGGAATGAGAACGCCACTTCGCTGAAGCTCTGGGTCTGTGCAGTGCCGGTGGAGAAGCCGTTCATCGGAAGGGCGAGCAACAGGCCGATGGCTCCGGCGAGCAGGGCCAGGAAGACCGACTCCATCACGAACGACGCCAGAATCGCGAAGCGCGAGAACCCAAGCGCGCGCAGCGTGCCGATCTCCCGGGTGCGCGAAGCCACCACCGCGTACATTGTGTTCATGGCCCCGAACACCGCGCCCACGCCCATGACGAAGGCCACGAAGGCCGCGAGGCCCTTCAGGATCGCCGCGAGCGGCCCCGCCTGGTCTTCGTAGTACTTCGTTTCCGCGACGGCCTGGAGCTGCATGTTCGGCTGCGCGCGGATCCATTTATCGAGGGCTCCGATCTGCGAGGCGTCTTTCATTCGCACGACCAGCGAGTTCGAACCTGCGCCGCGCTGGAACAAGGCGCCCATCACGTCGTAGTCGCCCCAGATCTCGCTTTCGAAAGCGCCCCCGGACGACTCGAAGATGCCGACCACGTTGAAGACCTTGTTCTGGTATTTGAGCGGTTTGCCGATGGCGAGGCCCTCGATGCGGCCCGCGATCTTTCGGCCGACGATCACCTCGTCGAGGCCGGGCTGAAAATTCCTGCCCTCCACGAGGGTGATGCCGCCGCGCACCTCAAAGGCCGCGGGGATGACGGCGCGCAGCGTGACATTGGTGGGACCGCCCTGGTTGACCTTGGGCAGACTCATGACCACCACCCAGTCCCACGCCGCCATGGGCGAACCATCCGACTGCCGCGCCACCCGGTCGTCGGCCACGATCATGTTGCGCACGTCGATGCCTACGCCGGAGGTCAACTCGGACGCGGACCCACGCTGCACGATGATCGCGTTATCGGCGCGGCCGGTCGAACGCAGGGCCGCCTGGAAGCCCGCGGACATCGAAAGCAGGATCGCGAAAACCGCGACCACGAGCGAAATCCCGGAGATCGCGAGCAGCGTCACCTGCCAGCGCACACGGACGTTGCGGATGTTGTACGAGAGGGGTAGGGCCATACTCTAAACCGTCCTCAGGATGTCGGTGATGCGAGCCCGATAGGCGGAGAGTGCGGGGATGAAACCGGCGCAGAGCCCGAGGATGACCGCGACAAAGAAGCCGATCGCCGCGACATCCGGCTTGAGTTCGAGACCGCTGAGCCCTATCCCCGCGAGAATGTCGGCAACCCCCGGAGTGTTGGAGATGAAGTAGAGAAGGGCTTGAGACCCGAACACCCCAAGGGCTCCTCCGAGTACGCCGAGCACCAGGGCTTCTCCGACCACGAACCCCATGACGTGAGCGCTCGAGAAGCCGAGAGTTTTCAAGACGCCGATCTCCGTGCGCCGTTCGCGCACCGCCATGCTCATGGTGTTCGCGGTGACGAGCAGGATGGTGAAAGCCACGGCCAGCCCGATGCCATTGAGCAGAAGGGCAAGGTTGCCGGCCATCGCGATGAACCCGGCTTTGAAAGCCTGCTCCGTCTCGGTGAGGGTCGCCGCACTGCTGTTCTCGAACAAGGCGTCGATGGCCTTGCTCATCTTCCCGGCGTCATCGCCGTTTTCGATTTCCACCGCGAAGGTGCCGACGCCGATATCGCGCGGCGCCACGCCCTCCTTGAGGTACTCGTAATGGAAGAACATCGAGTTCACATCGGTGCCCGGGTACTTCGAGAGATCGGCGTCATAGATGCCGGCCACCACAAACTCGAAGGGACCGCCGCGACGCCGATAGGGCGGGATGAAGCTCTCGAGGAAGAACTTGTCGCCGACTTTCCAGTTGAACTTCTTCGCGAGCTTGCTGCCGATGACGCAGCCCGACCGGGTCTCGATCAGGGTCTTCCACTGATCGGCCGGGATCACCATCTCGGGATACATCGCGAAGTACGTCTCCACGTCGACCGCCATGTTGTTGAAGAAGTTGCTCCAGTCGGTGGTGGCCGATTCAGCGCCGGCACCGCCGTCTTGCTGTGCTTCCTTCTTCGCGGGAAGCGAGCCGCCGAACCAGGTGGTTTTCGCCACTCGCTTCACCCCCGGGATCGACTGGAGGCGCCCTTCATAAGCCATCGGAAGGGAAAAGGTGAGGCTGACCGCGTGGCGGGTGACCAGACGATTCGCTTGCGAGGCGGCGAGCATGCCGTCTACTTCGGAGAGCACCGAGCGCAGCGTGCAGAGCAGGAAGATGCAGACCGCCATGGCCACTACCGTGCTGCCGGTTCGAACCCAGTTGCGGCGAAGGTGCTTGAGGACGAAGGGGAGATATTTCATGGGTGTTCTCTTCCTAGCGAAGCTGCAGGACGCCTTTTTCGAGGTGACGCTGAACGTGGGCGCGTTCGGCCGCCCGAGGGTCGTGGGTCACCATAACGATCGTCTTCTTGAAATCGCGGTTGAGCGTTTCCATGAGTTGAAGGATCTCTTCGGCGCTCTTCGCGTCGAGGTCCCCCGTGGGTTCGTCGGCCACCAGAACCTGGGGGTCGGTCACGATGGCGCGGGCGATCGCGACCCTCTGTTCCTGGCCGCCTGAAAGCTGACGCGGATAGTGCGAGGAGCGATCGGCAAGGCCCACGACCTTCAGTGCGGTGAGTGCGCGCTCGCGTCGCTCCTTCTTGCCGAGGTTCGTGAGCAGGAGGGGAAGTTCGACGTTTTCCACCGCGGACAAGACGGGAATCAGGTTGTAGAACTGGAAGATGAATCCGACACTGTGGCTCCGCCACTTCGCCAGTTCCCCTTCCGAGAGAACCGCGATGTTCTTGCCGCCCACAAAGACCCCGCCTGAAGTGGGCTGGTCGATCCCCGCGATGAGATTGAGGAGTGTCGTCTTCCCCGAACCGGACGGGCCCATGAGAGCGACGAACTCGCCTTCCGGTACATCCAGGCTCAAGGAGTCGAGCACCTTCAGTTCTTCGGAGCCGCGTTTGTAGACCTTGGTGACTTCCTTCACGGAGACCATCGTTGTCATGACAGGCTGATTTCCTTCTCGTGTTTCTTCGCTGAAGCTAAGGTGCGGCGCATTGGGGTCGCTTCGAGACCCTAGGTCTTGAGATACGACACGGGACGTCATAATTACGGACACTCCCATGTTGGGGGGGGCGAGGGCTACGACTTCGGCCGAACGGGATCTCCGTCCTTTAGTTCCGCGCTCGGAGCATCGACCACGGTTTCGCCCCCGTAAAGACCACTCTTTATCCGGGCGACTCCTCCGGTTTTGGAAGCGACCTCGACGGCCCGAATCTTCACGCGGCCCTCTAGAATCTCGAAGGCCACGGACTTGCCATCCCGCGTCACGATGGCCGACTCGGACACCGTCACCACCGAGACGGTCGGGGCGGGAGCGTCGGAGCCGGCTCTGGGCGAAGCAGGCGCTGCTTTTTCGGTGAACTGCACGCGAGCGCTCATCTCCGGCTTCAGATCCTTGTCTTTGTCGAGGATGGTGACCTTCACCTGCACGGTGGCCTTGGTCCGATCCGCGGTGGGGATCACCTGGCGCAGCCGCCCGCGGAACTTGCGGTCCGGAAACGCTTCGGCCGAAACCTCGGCCGGCTGGTCTGGCCCCAGTTTGGCCACGTTCGACTCCGCGACGTCCACCTCGACTTCGAGGGTGTCGAGATCGGCGATAGCCACGATGGCGCCCGAGGCGGTCGAGATGTTGACGCCGGGCGGAATGGGGGCCACACTCTCGCCCACCTCCGCCATTTTCTTCACGACCGTCCCCGAGAAAGGCGCGCGGATTTCGGTATTGGCGAGGACCGCCCGATAGAACTCGGCATCCGCTCGGGCCTGGCGCACGGCCGCTTCCGAAACCGCAACCCGGGAATTGGCGCCGTCGAGGGTGTCCCTGGTTCCGATCTGCTGACGGGTCAGATCTTCGGCCACGCGAGACTGGCGCCTGGCTTCGGCGAGATCCGCTTCAGCGCGTTGCACCGACGCCTCCGCTCGCTCGACCTGGGCGAGGTAGTCGCGGTCTTCCAGCTTGGCGATGATCTGGCCTTCGCGCACGCGGCTGCCTTCTTCGACCCGGAGGCTCGAGAGCCTCCCCTGAATCTTGGCCGACACCACGGCTTTGCGCCGCGCCACGATGTAGCCGGAGGCGGTCAACAAGGGGGTTCCGGCGGCCGCCCGAACGGAATCCGTTGATACCTCGGTTTTCGCGACGCGGGCGGTGGCGACTTCCAAAGGCTGGTTGGTGAAGCGAAGGTAATACGCCCCGGCCAGGAACAAGGCGGCGGGCACAACCAGGAAAACCGGCCAGCGCCTGGCTGGGGGGGGGGTGGTGCCGCGCTCGATTTTGAGAGCAGCGAGATCGTTTCTTAACTCAGACAACGGTGCACTCCAGTGGGGAATGGGAGGGTCGAGGCCGCCTGAAATCACCAGGACAAATCTCGAAGGGAGCGGGAAGTCTACGGGAGGTATTCACACTGGCGCATGTGAACATTGTCATACGCGGGACGTGCGGTCACGGAGCCGGACGGTGATGGGTCGTGGCAATGGTGGCCCCGGCGGGCAGGGTCACTTCGAAGGTCACGCCATTGTCATCGCTCTTCGCGGTGACCGTTCCCGACTGCGCTTCGACCAGGTGCTTGACGATCGCCAGGCCCAGACCGCGCCCGCCGCTGGCTCGCTGGCGGGACGGGTCCACGCGGTAGAAGCGATCGAAGACGCGGTCGAGTTCGCCGGGCTCCAGGGAGCTGCCTGAATTGTGGACGGCGATGACCGCGCTCTGATTTGCCTTCGTGGCCCGCACCGTGATCGTGCCTTCCGATGGCGTGTGACGATCGGCGTTCGTCAGCAGGTTGACCAGGATCTGGCGAAGGCGGGTCTCGTCCGTCCGAGCCGTGACGCTTTCGTCGAGTTGAAGCTCGATTCGGCGAGTGCCTTCGATACCCGCGGCACGAACCGCCGAAGTGCAGGCGCCCGCCACATCCACGTTAGTAAGGCTGAACGCGAGGTCTCGAGCCTCCGCGTGGGCCAGATCCTCGATGTCACTCACCAGACGGGAGAGATGGGCGACATCCTTGACTGATCCCGCGCAGCGCTATCGCGGGATCGGTGGCGAGGCCGTCTTGCAGCGTTTCCACCCGGCAGCGAAGGGCGGTGAGCGGGGTCCGGAGCTCGTGGGCCACGTCGTGGACCAGGTCGCGGCGCAGCGCGGTCTGTTGCTCCAGCCTTTCCGCCATATGGTTGAAGCTTCGCGCGAGTTCGGCGATTTCATCCTGCCGGGGGGCCGCAAACTGAAAGGGGATGCGGTGCTTCGCCCCCCAAACCCCCGCGCTCCCGCGGAAATGAAATCCGTCTGCGCTATCGTCCCCTGGCAACCGGACACGCCGGGACAGCTGGCCGTTTGCCAGGTCCCGGGTGGCGTCGCGCTCCGCGATCGGGGCGAGGATGCGTCGGGCCGCCACCCACGTGAGCAGCAGGGCAACGATCGCGGCGACGCTGGTGGCGACGAGGAGCCTCCGGTCCACCGAACCCAGGAACCGGGCGGTCGTGTTCTCTCGGCCCACGTTCTCAAATGGCAGCAGGTGCACCGCCCGAGGCGCTGCGATCCTGCCACAACATCACCAGGCGGCCTGGATCCTGGTAGGGGAGCGGTTTCAGCAGCGCCCCGGATACGAAAGTGAAAACGGTGGTGCTGGATCCGATGCCCAGAGCGAGGCCGAGGATCGCCATGGTGGTGGCCCTTTCTGGGTGCGCCACCCGCGCAGGGCATAAATCAGGTCGAGTTGCAGGGCATCCACGCAGGAGACGCTACGGGCACGAAGTTAAGAACTGATGAAGGTCTCAGGAATGTGCGTTTGCCGAACCCCCGGGATCGCGAGAGAATGAGGCACTCGTCGTTCCGCCTTCATTTCTCCAGGGAGTCATACATGTCTTCATTTCGAAATCTTGCCCGTTCCCTTGTCGTCTCTGTGGCCGCCCTTGGCCTCGCCGGTTGCGAGACCGATCCCCAGGAAAAGTACGTCGCCGAACTCCGCGGATCGAACGAGGTCCCGGCCAATACTTCGACGGCGTCGGGACGCATCGTTCTGCTGGTCAGCCGGGATGGGTCCTATGCTGAATATTCGGCCGAAGTGAACGGCCTTTCCGGGGGCATCCAGGGTGGGCATTTTCACCGGGCACCCGCGGGAACGAATGGCGGCGTCGTCCTGAGTTTCTTCTTCAACAGCTCGGGAGCGGCCGCGAACAGTGTCACTCCGGGCACCACCGACCTCGAGATCAACAAGGCCATCGGCCGCACGATCAACAAGACCCAGCTCGACGCGATCCTGGCCGACCTTCGCGCGGGGAATCTCTATGGCAACGTCCACACCCCGAACTTCCCGGGCGGAGAGATTCGCGGTCAGTTGATCAGGCAGTAAACAGGGCGATCGGAAAAGGCGGCGGGCGGCCTAGACGCCTGTCGCCTTTTTCTAACGACTCGTTGCTCCGCGGGTCTGCGCCAGCATCAGGACGTGGCCGAGAAGCATGGCGCCCACGATCGTGCCGGCCTGGGCGAAGCTCCGGGTCGAAAGCATGTAGGCGCAGAACCCGACCGCGGCGACAGAAATGGGCAGAGCCCACCGAACCTGAAACTGGGCCGGTCCCATCTTCCGCCGGAAGACCCACAGCGAGACGCAGACCATCGCATAAATAATGAGTCGGACGATGGCCGACAGCACGGCGTTGCCCTCGAATGTTCCAGTGATGGCGAGCACGCCCGCCACCACCGAGAAAGCCACGATCGCCACATGAGGCGTTCGGTAGCGGGCATGGATGCTCGCGAGGACGGACGGCAGTTCCCCGCGTTCGGCCATCGAGAATAGAAGGCGAGGGGACTGAAGGGTGTTCCCGGTCGCCCATCCCCATACGGAGATCATGGCTGCGAATGAAGCGAAGGCGACCCCCGCAGGACCCCAGAGGACCGCGAAGGCCGCGGCGATGGGGGCCTTCTCCTGTTGCAGGTTGGGCACCAGACCGATGGTGACGAACTGGACTGAGATGTACACCGTGGCGATCACCGCGAGGGCAATGAGCAGGGCGAAAGCGCTGTCCTTCTTCGCATCCTTCGCCTCGCCGGCCGACATCAACGGCGATTCGAATCCGCCGAAGGCGAAGACGAGGAGCAGAATGGCCTGAGTCCACTGCGGTTCGGCCACGGTCTGGGTTTGGAGAACGTCACCGCTCACCTGAGGAAGCCCAAACCCCACCAGCAGAGCCAGGGGTAGCAGTTTCGCGACGGTGAACACATCAATGGCCCACGAAGCCTGTTTCACACCGATGAGGTTGATTATGGTGATGACGGTGAGAACGCCCACGATCACGAGCGACCGCCCCGCCCCTCCGGATGCCGCGGGGAGGATCTGGGAGAGATAGCTCGCGAAGATATTGAGATTGGCGGCCGCGGAGAGGAGCCGTGTCCACAGGGTCAACCAACCGGCCTGAAAACCCACGTGCCGGCCGAAAGCCTCGCGGGAATACAGATAGGCCCCGCCGCTGTCATCAAACCGGCTCGCCACTTCGGCGAAACAAAGAACGATGGTGAGCACGGCGAGGGCGGCGATCAGGTGGGCCACCGGGCTCAGGACACCAGTGAGGGCCGCGATCTGGGCGGGCATGCCGAAGATCGCGCTGCCGATGACGCCATTCACGATGGCGAGGGTGAGGTCGGCGCGGGAAATGGCCCGGACAGGCCTCGGGGCGGTCATCCGGGAATGATAGCCACGATGACCGAACGGTTTCCGCGGTCGCGACCGAAAGCGGAACCGAACCGTCTATATTCCAAGAGTCCCGCCTCGCCAAAGGAGAATTTCACCAGTGACCACGCTTTCCGTTTTGAGTCTCGCCGTCCTCCTGATGCCCGCGACCATTGAAGGGCCAGCCAAAGCACCGGCCCAGGAGGAACTCTCATCGGTCGCCACCCTTCATCTCGCCGACGGCACTTCGGTGGCGCTGGTGGAGTGGAAGCTCACCTACGAGTTCACGACCTGGCGGCCCAAAGAGCCGGTCAGCCTGGCCAAGGCTCAGGTGCGCGAGAGCGCCAGTCTGGTTCTCGGCAAGAAAAGCTATCCGGTGAAAGCCGATTCCCTCTCTCTCACTCATGTCGAAGGCGGAGACACGGTTCGGGTGAGTGCCATGAACCTCAAGAAGGTCGGGGACCTGAAGATCGAGCCTCCCGCTCGCGAGGTGATTGCCCCCGATCTAGAGAAAGGCCTTCTCTATCAGCCGCGCAGCCTGGACCTCAGTGGGAAGACACTCTCGGGGATTGAGCGAAGTTTCTGTGTGACCTCGTTCTCGGCTCTGGTGGAATGCGGCGGCACCAAGACCACACGCATCGTGAAGATCGACTTCAACTAGGCGCCTTGTGGCTCCTTGTCCCCTTTGCGCTCATCCCATCACCATCGCGGAGTTCGATGTGGATCGGGGAGAGATTTTTGTATGCCCCGGGTGCGGGGAGGATCTGGAGGTTGTGGGGTTTGATCCTCTCCGTCTGGCCCGCGCCGCGGCGAATGAAGACGATTCGTAGCGGGCCGTCGGGACCGGGGTATGATCGCGGCTGATTTCCCCGGAAGCTGTCTAAAATCCAGTCCGCCCGATGGAGACTCGTAGAGGAGGCGTCGATGTTCGGTCTCGGTGTACAAGAACTCCTGTTGATCCTGGTCATTCTGGTTTTCATTTTCGGCACAAGTCGGATTGCCGACTTGGGCAAGGGTATGGGCGAAGGCATCCGCAATTTCAAAAAGGCGATGAAGGACGACTCGGTTCCTCCATCTTCGGGCACAAGTGAGGAGAAAAAGTAATGCGATTGAATCAGAAACTAGCGCTTCTGGCGGCACTCGTTCTGGCGGGACCGGCGTGTAAGAAAGAGACGCCTTACGTCCCGGCGCCGGCCCCCACTCCGACTCCGGTCGTGGTTCCGAGCAACCCAACGCCCGCTCCCACCCCGGTCGTGGCCCCGGTCCCGGAACTGAGCGAATACGAACGCATCCGCCAGACTCCCATCGATGAGATCGACCGCATGGGTCTTCTGGGCGACGTCTACTTCGACTTCGACCAGGCCGACCTCCGTGAGGCCGACCGCGCCACGCTCGTGCGCAATGGTGAGGCCATGAAGAAGTTCGATTTCCTCGTAGTGACGCTCGAGGGCCACGCCGATGAACGCGGCACCATCGAATACAACCTGGCGCTTTCCGATCGCCGCGCCCGCACCGCCTACGACTACCTCATCTCCATCGGCATCGAGTCGTCGCGGATCAAAGCCGTCGCCTACGGCAAGGAGATCCCGGTGTGCAGCGAATCCACTGAAGACTGCTGGCAGCGCAACCGTCGCGCTCACTTCGCAGTTACCGGCAAGACCGCCAGATAACTGGCCGCTCCAAGGGGAGCTCGGCCGAACTTACGAAGAAGGATGAAGACGCTGTGAGCGACCCGGCCCTAAAGGAAATCACCGGCCGTATCGGCAAGTACGACATCCTCAAGCCCCTCGGCAAAGGGGCGATGGGTATCGTTTACCTTGCCAAGGACTCGATGCTCGACCGCGAGGTCGCCCTCAAGGTCATGGTGTCGAACATCGCCGATGACCCCGAGCTCAAGATGCGTTTCGAGCGCGAGGCCAAGGCGGTGGCCAAGCTCTCGCATCCGAACGTGGTCAACGTCTTCGACCTCGGCTATCACACCGACGGCTCGCCCTACATGGCGATGGAGCTTTTGCGAGGCGACGACCTCCAGAAGACGATGCGTAGCGGACCCATGCCTCTGGACCGCAAGGTCACCATCATTGTCCAGGTTCTGGTGGGCCTCGCCCATGCCCATCAGGCGGGCATTGTTCACCGTGACATCAAGCCCGCCAATATCTTCATCGCCAACGACGGTGCGGTGAAGATCATGGACTTCGGCGTGGCCCGCCTCACCACCGCATCGGTGACCGGCACCGGCGCCATCGTGGGCACCGCCGACTACATGTCGCCCGAGCAGGTCAAGGGCGCACGGGTCGACGGACGCTCCGACCTGTTCAGCGTCGGCTGCATGTTCTACGAAATGCTTGCGGGCAAGCGGCCGTTCCATGCGGAAAATCTCATGGCGATCTTCTTCAAGATCACCCATGACGAGCCCAACTGGAACGCTATCCCCTCAGGCCCCGAGTTCGACGCCCTGGCCCCCATCCTCGCCAAGGCCCTCTCCAAGGACCTGAACGAGCGCTACGAGAACGCCACTCAGTTCGCGCTTGCCCTGCGCGACTACCTGGCGAATTACAGCACCTCGTCTTCGATGGCGAGCCGTGCGATCGAGGATCTGGTCGATCTGAATGCGCCGACCGGGACTCCGGCGCCGCTCGAAGACCTTCTGGACGAAACCGCGGCCACCGACGGGACTGTGGACTTGTCGCGCGCCTCGATGCGTCCTTCGCCCCCGACCGTCACCGGCACTCGCGGAGGTGCGGCGACCATGGCGGGGGCCACCCGTGTCGGGGCCACGCGGGTTCAGCCGGGACCGCCCCAACGAATCGAACCCAAGGTCGCACCGGTCGAGCCCAAGTCAAATACCGGCGTCATCGCCGCTGGCTTTTTTGGCCTTATCGTCACACTTGGAGCTGGGGTCTACTTCATCTCCACCAAGCTCGAGAAGCCTGCTCCAACTCCGGAGGCCACCACCGCCACTCCGCTGACGGCACCGACCGTGGCCGCACCCACTCCGGTTGTGGAAGCGACCGTCGCTCCCGCCCCCAAATTCGAGCCGGTCGGAAAAGCCGCGGCCACCGTTCAGGCGGCGAGCGATGCGTTCGGCCGTGGCGAGTATGACCGCGCCATCCAGAAGGCTCAGGAGGCCTTGAGGGAAGACTCCGGCAGCACGGCGGCCCAGAAAATCCTGGACCAGGCGAGGTTGGGGCAGGACGCCCGCGGTCGTCTGGCGGCGGCCCGTACCGCTCTCTCCGCCAAGGACTTCGCCCGCGCCCGCACGATTGCGCAGGAGGCGAGCACCAAGGCCCCCTGGGACCGCGAGGTCACGGCGGTCATGAACGAAATCTCCAAGGCCGAAGCGGCCGAGCAGATGGCCGCCCTCGGGGCGGCCCAGGCAAAAGCCGCGCAGGACAAACTTGCGCGTGAAGGCCAGATCAACGACCTTCTCTCGAAGGCCACCGCCGCTCTTGGGGCCGACAAGTTCGACGATGCGATCGCGATGTACGACGAGGTCCTGAAGCTTGATTCGGGCAACGGTCCTGCCCAGGCCGGGAAGATCGGGGCCATGACCTCCAAGCGCGCCACCGCCACCGCAGCGGCGGGGCCGGTCGCCCCCTCAGGAAAGTCCTTCTCCCCGGGCCGAACCGAGAAGAAGACGGGTGGACCGTCCGGTCTTGGCGCGGCCGGCTTCGGTGATGCCGCAGGGGTTAAGTCGGGCACCCAGGCCGCTGATCTTCCCGGAAGCCTCGCCTTCGAGCTTCAGCCCAAGAATCCACGCCCTGGAGACCCCTACAAGGTGCTGGTCAAGTTCATCAACGAAGGGTCGTCGCCCATCCAATTGCAGGGGCTGACCGTTCGCATGAACATCAACGGCAAGGGGGTAGGCGCAGCGCAGCCGCTGGCGGTTTCGAGTGTCGCCCCTGGCGACACGGCCACGATCTACTCCGCAGGCGAAGTATGGAGCGATGCCACCACAGAGTGGACCTATATCGTTACCGTCACGGGTGCCAAGGGCGAAACCTACCGGAACAGCATCAGCTGGAAGTGATCTTCGCGCAGTAATGTACCCTCCGTTCGCTCGACGAGAGCGGTTGGCGGTAGGATCGGGGCTATGAATCGGTCATCTTTCAAAACGGCTTCGCTTGTCTCCATTCTGGCGGCGGCTCCGGCCCTCGCTTTTGCTCTGGCCCCTGCCCTTGCCCCTGCCAACGACCCGCCTTCGGTTGAACATCAGCCGGCTCAGTGCTCGACGGTGGCGAAGCCCATCGAATTGTGCGCCTCAGTTCTGGATGACGGGGACATCGCCAAGGTCCGCGCGTATTTCCGCCGGCCGGGTGACAAGGAGTATCTCGTCACGGAGATGGCGTTCGAGGGTGCGCGTTTTTGCACCACTCTGCCCGGTGTCAAGGTCGGCAAGCTGCGGTCGCTGGAGTACTACATCCAGGCGGTCGATACCGAGTACGAGAGCAAGCGCACGAGTACTTATCAGCTTCAGATTCAGGCCGAAAACGAGTGCGAATTCCCCGCGGTCCAGAAAGATGCGAAGAAGGCGTCGACCATCAAGGTGCAGGCGACCTCGGCCAAACAAGGCAGCAAACTTCCTGATTTTCTTGAGCCTAAAGGTGTCACGTTTGTGCCCGCGGCCGGCGCCAAAAACTAAACAGATCCACAAGTAGCCAAGAAAAAGGGGACCTCGATGAGGTCCCCTTCCTGCGTCAGGGCCGGAGTCTCAGTCCGAAATCAGAGGCCCGTGCCTTTTTTCGGCGCCAGCTTCAGCATGCCGTGAATGGCACCCAGGGCGAGCAGCATGAAGACCCCGTGGAGGTAGCTGGGCATGGCCGTCCACATATCGGCGTGGGAGGCGGCGATCATGGCCACGAGCATCGGCCCGGAGAGCCAGAGGTTGATGCGCGAGAACAGCAGGGCCTTCTTGGGCAGCTCCGCGGGGGCCGGCGGATTGGCACCCAGCAGGCCGCCCAGGATCTGCTTCTGGGCCGGCCAGATCACGAACCACACGTTGAACCACATCACCGAGCCGAGCAGGCCGCCCACCAGCATCCATAGACCGCGGCGGGAGAAGGCGCCACCGGCATCGTAGAGGTTGCCGCCCATCAGGTAGGTGATGGTGAAGAGGAGCCAGCCGAAGAGGAACGTCCACATCGCACCCCAGCGGAACCACCACAGGGCGCGCAGGAGGAGGGCCGGATTGACCTTCGGCTTCAGGTCCTTGTCGAGCGCCGCCTGGAAGGGCACATTCACGAAGTTGAAGAAGTAGAGGTGTCCGATCCAGATCACACCGAAAAAGATGTGGAACCAGCGCAGGACGAGCTGGATGAAGGCGGACATTTCGGGACTGTGCATCGGGGGAGGTTCTCCAGGAAAGGGTTCGAAGTGGGATCATAGTGGGGGAAAGGCCCGCGGAATAGGTATCGTTCCCGCTCGACCCGAGAAATCCCATGCCCTCTGCCAAGAAATCCGACCGCAAAGCGGAGTTCCTTTCGGCGTCCGGCCTTCCCCGACCCGCCTTCGTTTCGACACCGGCGCCGGCGCAAGCCCCACCAGGGACTTTCCCGTTCACCCGCGGCCTCCATGAGGGCGGCTACCGGTCGCGGTTCTGGACCATGCGCCAATACGCGGGGTTTGGGACCGCGCGCGAGTCGAACGAGCGCTACCGCTATCTCCTCGCCCAGGGGACAACCGGCCTTTCGGTGGCTTTCGACCTGCCCACCCAGATCGGATACGACTCGGATGATCCCCACGCCATGGGCGAGGTCGGCCGGGTTGGGGTGGCGATCGATTCGCTCGAGGACATGGAAACCCTGTTCGACTCCGTCCCCCTGGATCGGGTGTCCACGTCGATGACCATCAACGCGAGTGCTTCGATCCTCCTCGCTCTCTACATCGCGGTAGCGCGACGCCGCGGCATTCCCGAAGAAGCGCTTTCCGGCACCGTCCAGAACGACATCTTGAAGGAGTACGTGGCCCGCGGGACCTACATCTATCCGCCCAAACCTTCGCTGCGACTGGTCACCGATGTGTTCGCCTATTGCCACGAGCGCGTGCCGAAGTGGAACACAATCTCGATCTCCGGCTATCACATCCGCGAAGCGGGCTCCACCGCACCCCAGGAACTGGCCTTCACCTTCGCCCATGCCCTCGAGTACGTAAGGGCCGCGAAGGAGAGGGGCCTCGATCCGAACGTCTTTGGCGAGCGATTGTCATTCTTCTTCGCCTGCCACTCGGACTTCATCGAGGAAGTGGCGAAGTTCAGGGCGGCGCGCCGCCTGTGGGCGACCCTCATGAAAGAGCGTTTCGGGGTCTCGAACCCGAAAGCCCAGCACCTTCGCTTCCACGTGCAGACGGGCGGCGTCACCCTCACCGCGCAGCAGCCCGAGAACAACATCGTCCGGGTCACGTTGCAGGCTCTCGCGGCGGTGCTTGGCGGCTGCCAGAGTCTGCACACCAACTCGATGGATGAAGCCCTGGCTCTGCCCACCCAGGCCGCGGCCACCCTTGCTCTGCGCACCCAGCAGGTGATCGCCCATGAGACCGGCTTGGCCGACATGGTCGACCCGCTCGGCGGATCCCTGGCCATAGAGGCCGCGACCAACGACATCGAGGCCGAGGCCCTGCGCCTGCTCGACGGCATTGAATCGAAAGGCGGCGCCCTCAAGGCCATCGAACGCGGGGAGATCCAGCGGGAGATCGAAGAATCGGCTTACCGCATCCAGCGCAATCTCGAGAACCGCGAGACGGTCATCGTGGGCGTCAATCAGTTCATTGAAGAGAACGAAGCGCCCCGAACCGGCCTGCTCCGTGTCGATCCTGGCCTCGAACGCGATCAGGTCGAACGACTGCGCGCTCTTCGGGCCCGCCGCGATCCGGCCGCCTGGGGCACGGCCATGCAGGCGCTTGAAAGTGCGGCCCGGACCGACGCCAATCTCATGCCTCCGATCATCGACGCGGTACTCGCCTGGGCCACTGTAGGCGAAATCGCCACGTGTCTGCGGGGCGTGTTCGGCGAACATCGCGACGCGGCGTGAATTTGTCGGACGATCAACGGGTCCCAGGCAAGCTCCGGGGGCTTCTCTTCGGGATGCGACCCGAGGAGGCGATTGCCGCGATGTTCCTGCTGCCGACCACCTGGATCACCGGGTTTGCCCACTACTTTGCCCCGGATTCGGGAGCCATCGGACCCAAGTTCGCAGGCGGCGTTCTCCGCATCGGCGTCGCCATCCTCTGCGCGATCGTTCTCTATCTTGCCGTGCGTCGCAAACCCGAGGCGGGGTCGGGGCTCTTCATGTTGCGGGAGATGTTGCCGTTCCTGCTCTGCATCCTCATCTACACCAACCTCCACGACACGATCGGCTTCGTCAATCCCAACGACATTCACCATGATCTCCTCGCTCTGGATATCTGGCTTTTCGGCATCGAGCCGGTGCTTTGGGTCGAGCAGTTCTATACGCGGGAGCGCACCGAAGTCTTCCAACTCTTCTACATGAGCTTCGCCTTTCTGGCACCCGCCGTGCCGCTCCTGCTCCTGTTCCAGAAGCGTCTCTCCGACTTTCGGCGGGCCGCCCTTTCGATCATCGTCTGCTTCTACCTCGGATATGCCCTGTATCTGATCTTTCCGGCCGCGCCTCCGAGAATCGTTCTCGCCGCCGAGTTCAAGAAGAACTTTGGGGGCGACCCGATTCGCGACCTCGTGAGGGGACCCACCTGGCCGTGGGAGACCGAGCCTCCCGCCCTCTCGCCCGGTCTTGCCTCCCGCGCCGCTGAGGGTACCCTGGCTCTGTTGCCCACCGACTCCCGGGCCGCCTTCCCCTCTCTGCACGCCGCAGTTTCCCTCCTGGCCCTCGGCCTCGCCTGGCGCTTCACCCGCCCTCTCTTCTTCCTTCTCCTCCCGCTGTCCCTTGGCCTCTGGGCTTCCACCATTTACCTGAGGCACCACTTTGTGGTGGATCTCATCGCGGGATTCGCGCTCGCTCCGGTGGCCTACGTTCTGACCCCAAGGCTCGACGAATGGTGGATGGCCCAACGCGCCGCGGTCACAAAAAAAGCGGGCTCCGAAGAGCCCGCCTGACCGAAACCTCGTTGAAGAGGGACGACTACTTGCCGGCCGCGATCTCGGTGGAGAAGCTCCGGTCGCCCCACGCGAGGGTCAAAGTGGCACCCGTGCCTTTCGGGGTCAGGGTGATCGCAAAGGGATCCACGGGAGCGGCGTTCTTGCCGCCGGTGAGGACCACACGCGCCACTTCGTCCTTGCCGATCTGCTTGTCATAGTCGGACATGATCGGCCAGGGCTCGTTCGCGACCGCCGGAGGAGCCGCCGCGAAAATCGTCTTGAGGGCCACACCGAGGTGCTTGTTCACGGCCAGGGAGTACGTGCCGTCCTTGGCCACCGGCACATACAGCGAGTACTTGCCCGCGGGCACGGTCTTGCCGCCGATCGTGATGGGACCTTCGGTGCTGAGGGTTGTGACCTGGTCGCGACCGGCGCGCCACACGCCGTCCGCGGGAAGGCCCTTCATCAGTTCATCAAGTGTGCGGGCGCCGAGTTTGGCCTGGCCAAAGTCGATGGTTACCACCTTGCCGCCCACCGCCGCAGAGGCTTTGCCCCGCGGAGGGAGTTGGGCTGTGGCGAGGCTCGCCACCATCAAAGTCAACGCGAGTGCAGTCAGTTTCTTCATTCGTCCAGTTTCTCCGTGCAGTGTGATCGTTGGTTGAGCGGAGCAGCGCACACCACAAACGCCGCCCCGCGCATGCTCCTAGCTTTCGAGCCCCGCCTTCATCAGATCGTTGACGATCTTCGGGTTGGCGCGGCCGCCGGTCTTCTTCATGACCTGGCCTACGAACCATCCAAGAGTATTGGTCCGGCCCTTTTTATACGTCGCGACCTGCTCGGGCGAAGCCGCGATCACTTCGCGGATGGCAGCCTCGAGGGCGCCGGTGTCGGAGACCTGGGACAGTCCGTCCCGCTCGACGATGCTCTTTGGTGATTCGCCCGACGTCCACATCCGGGCGAAGACCTCCTTGGCAGTCTTGCCGTTGATGGCCCCGGTATCGATCAGGCGAATGAGTTCCGCGAGTGCTTCGGGCGTGATGGGCCAACTCGCATAAGAGACCTCGCCATCGGCACTGGCCCGTCCCTTCATCTCCCGCATGACTTCGGTCATGATCCAGTTCGATGCGGCCTTTCCGTTCCCGCATCCTCTCGCCACGGCTTCGAAGAAGTCGGCGACCTCCCGGGTCAGCGTCAGCACCTCGGCGTCGTAGTGCGGAATCCCGTAGTCCGCGACGAAACGCGAGCGTTTGGCGGCAGGAAGTTCGGGCAGAGCCTTCAGGGTATCGGCGCGCCAGCCGGCGGAGATGACCAGCGGCGGCAGGTCGGGCTCAGGGAAGTAGCGGTAGTCGTGGGCGTCCTCTTTGGACCGCATCGACGCCGTCTCGTCCTTGTCGGCGCGGTAGAGGCGGGTTTCCTGGACCACTTTATGCCCGGCTTCGACGAGGCCCACCTGGCGCTCGTACTCGTACTCGATGGCCCGGGAAACGTTGCGGAAGGAATTGAGGTTCTTGATTTCGGCCCGCGTCCCGAACTCTGGAGCGCCACGAAGACGTACAGAAACGTTGGCGTCGCAGCGCAGCGAGCCCTCTTCCATGTTGCAGTCGGATACGCCCGCATAGACCAGGATGGCCTTCAGGGCGGTGAGATACGCATGGGCCTCGACGGCCGAGCGCATATCCGGCCGGCTCACAATCTCGATGAGCGGGGAGCCGCTTCGATTGAGATCGACGCCGCTCTGGTCCTTCGACCAGGGGTAGCCTTCGTGAAGCAGTTTCCCTGCGTCCTCTTCCATGTGAATACGTTCCAGCCGGACGGTTTTCGATGCTCCGTCCCCTTCCAACGCCTCGACCTTCCCGTCGGTGGCGTAGGGACGGTCGTACTGGGAGATCTGGTACCCCTTCGGCAGGTCCGGGTAGAAGTAGTTCTTTCGCGAAAAGACCGATGTCTCGTGGACCGTACAACCCGTGGCGAGGGCCGCCCGAACGGCCAGGGTGACCGCCTCTCGGCTGATCACGGGCAGGGCGCCGGGCAGTCCGAGGCAGACCGGGCAGACGTTCGTATTCGGGGCGTCGCCGAAGTTGTTGGGACAGGAGCAGAAGAGCTTTGTCCGGGTTTTCATCTGGCAATGAACTTCGAGGCCGATCACCAGTTCGTATTTGTTTCGGAGCGCTTCTTGCAGCATTCGTAGACTTTTAGTGTATCAACGGGGGTCGCTCGAAAGCCGGGCGCCACACGGGGGTTTTTCTGAAACGGTTTTTGCACATCATCAAGAGGACGGCGCAGTTCGCCCTCCTCGGCTTGCTTCTGTTGGGCGCGTGGGTCCTTCTCGGTCTGCCTTCGCGTTCGGCAGTGCGCGACCTTGCCCGCATGCTGCCCGCGGAGACCTCGGTGATGAGGCAACGGGACGGTGAAGCCCGGGACGCGGGCCGGAAGCTACGGCGGCTCCAGACCACGGTGCCCCTTCGTGCCATCTCGAAAAACCTCATTCACGCCGTGCTCTCCGCGGAGGATCCGAACTTCTTTGGGCATGAGGGCATCGACTGGGACGCGGTCCGGGAGTCGATTGAAACCAACATCGAGAAAGGCCGGTACGCCCGAGGCGGCAGCACCATTACCCAACAGCTGGCCAAGAATCTCTTCTTTACGACCCACAAGAGCCTGATCCGCAAGGTGCGCGAGGCCATCGTGGTTTCCTGGATGGAAGGCGATTTGCCGAAGAAGCGGATCATCGAGATCTATCTCAACGTCATCGAGTGGGGGGATGGGGTCTATGGCTGCGAGGCGGCGGCGCGCCGCTACTATGGGACGAGCTGTGCGTCGCTCGATGTCGACCAGGCGGCCGGCCTCGCCGCCATGATTCCGTCGCCGCGTCGCATCAACCCGCGCATCAACTCGGGCCTCCACGCCCGCGCCACTCGCAAGGTGTTGCGGCAAATGCGATGGGCGGGCTATCTGAAAAGGGATATCCGCGATATGGGCAAGGAGCCAGGCAAGATCGTGGTCTCTGAAGACGGGCCGGAGCCGCGCGATGAAGACGATCCGACGCCCACCCCCAGCTCGACGCCCATGCCCCTGGCTACGTCGACTCCCATTCCCACCGTCTCTCCCTCTCCTTCGATGACGCCCCCACCCCCGGCCGACCGGCCGCACCCTCCAACCCAGTGAGTCCCAACGAGCCGAAAGCGGCCCCGGCCACGAATCCATGATCGAATTTCATCCGTGAGCGCGCCTTTGGAAGATGCCGATGTGGAAACCGCCTCGGCCGGATACGCGCGACGTTTCGACTCGCCGGTCGGCCGCTGGATGCTCGACAGGCAGCTCCTGGCTATCCTTGACCTTCTTCGCGACAAGGGCCCGTCGTCGATTCTGGACGTGGGGGGCGGCCACGGCCAGATGGCGCCCGCCCTCTCGGGTTTGGGACATCGGGTCACGGTGCTCGCGAGTTCTCCCCACGCGATTGCCGCGACCCTTCGCCCGCGGGTGGCATCGGGGGAGGTTCTCCTCGTTGTCGGCGATCTGCGCGATCCTCCGGTGGAACCTCGATCTTTCGACATTGTGTTGAGCCTGAGGCTCCTCGCCCATGCCCGTGATCTTGAAGGGCTCGTCCGAGGACTGACCCGCCCTGCCGAGCGCACCGTCATTGTGGACTATGCCGCGGCCCGCAGCTTCAACGCGGCGGCGGAAGTTTTTTTTGGGGCCAAGAAGCGGATCGAAAAAAATACTCGTCCCTTCCGCGTTCTGCCCACCGCTCAGATCGAGCATCTGTTCAGCGAGAGTGGCTGTCGCGCGCGCGGCCGCCGCAGCCAGTTCTTCTGGCCGATGGCCCTCCACCGCGCCCTCGGCTCACCACTCCTGTCGCGCAGCCTCGAAGCCCCCTTCGCCGCTTTTGGCCTGCGCGCGGTGTTCGGCTCACCCGTCCTTGCGAGATTCGATCGTGCCTGAACCCTGGGCCCTCCGGCTCTTCCGGAAATCACCACTCAAACGCGACAAAGTTGCGGCCCTGCTCTCGGTCCTCGGGGAGGTGTCGGGAAAACGGTGCCTGGATCTGGGTTCGGACAACGGCGTCGTAAGCCTGCTGTTGCGGCAGCAGGGGGGGCGGTGGGCTTCGGGCGATCTGACCCTCGAAACCGTGGAAGCGATACGCGGCCTGGTGGAGTCGGACGTTCACCTGGTTGAGGAGAAGCGGCTTCCTTTCGACGACGCGGAGTTCGATCTCGTGGTGGTCGCGGACATGATCGAGCATGTCGCCGACGAGCAGGCCTTTGTGGGGGAACTCGCACGGGTGCTCAAACCGGAAGGCCGGCTCGTGGTCAACACGCCCCATGCTCGGGACACCGCCTTGCGGCGCCTCCGGCTCAAACTGGGACAGACCGATGAGAAGCATGGGCATGTGCGCCCCGGCTATACCCGAGAGTCTCTGAGCCCGCTCCTTCAGCCGGCGTTTTCGGTAGGGGAGTCGACTACTTATACGAAGGCGTTCTCCGAGACCATAGACACCGCGATGCAGTGGGGCCTCGAATCGCTCGGCAAGAAGGGATCGAAGAAGGGCGTCGTGGTCACGGGTGGTGACCTCAAACGGCACGCGAAAATGTTCACTCTCTACCGCCTGATCTTCCCTTTCGTGTGGGGCTTTTCGAGACTGGACGCGCTGTTGCCCTGGAACGACGGATATCGTCTGCTGATGGTGGCCACGAGGAGAGAAGCATGACCGACGCCCCCGATCTTTCCATCAGTATCGCTACCGAAAAAGACGTGCCTCTGATTCTCGGTTTCATCCGAGCGCTCGCCGAATACGAACGGCTGGCGGACGCCGTGGTGGCAACGGAGGATGGCCTGCGCCAGACGCTGTTCGGCCCGAGGCCTTTCGCCGAGTGCGTGATCGCCCGTTTTCAGGGGGCGCCTGCCGGATTCGCCCTCTTCTTTCACAACTACTCCACTTTCCTTGGCCGCCCCGGCCTCTATCTCGAAGATCTCTTTGTGAATCCGGAAATGCGCGGGAAGGGAATTGGGCGAGTTCTCCTGAAGCACCTGGCGCGGCTGGCCGTCGAACGGGGCTGCGGGAGACTCGAATGGTCGGTCCTCGACTGGAACCAATCGGCCATCGGATTTTACAAGTCGCTCGGGGCCGAGCCGATGGAGGACTGGACCCTCTTCCGTCTCAAGGGTCACGCCTTGAACTACCTCGCGGCCGACTGAAGCGGCCTCGGTTCCTTCGCGACGGGCTTTGCAGCTACCGCCCGGACTTTCGCGCTGCCTTGTCCTCGTACATGCGTTTGTCGGCGAGTCGGATGAGGTCGGGTTTCGTCCGGGCCTCATCGGGATAAGTCGCCACTCCGATGGACGCTCCGATGCTGGCGTTGATGCCCTCCTCCTGAAGGAAGGTGTGTCCCTCGATCAACTCGCGAAATTTCTCGCCCAGGATCCGGGCCGCGGCCCCGTCGGTCTGAGGGAGGATGATCACGAACTCATCGCCGCCGTAGCGGGCCGGGTAATCGGTCTCGCGAACCGCGGTACGGAGCAGGAAGCCCACTTCGCGCAATGCGTGCGAGCCGCGCAGGTGGCCGTGCACATCGTTGATGGGCTTGAACCGATCCAGGTCGATGAAGGCGATCGAAACCACGCTCTTGTACCGGTCCGAGAACTTGAGCTCTCGTTCGAGCATCTGGTGAAAGAACCGGTGATTGAACAGGGGCGTGACTTCGTCGGTGATGGAGAGGTCGCGCATCCGCTGCATCAGGTGCACGTTGTCGAAGGCCAGGGCCAGGTGCGAAATCAGAGGCTGCAGGCGCACCAGAGTCTCCGTCTCGAAGGCCTCCGCGCGTCGGGAACCAAGCGCCACCACGCCCAGTGACTTGCCCCGGGCCACCAGGGGAAGGATCACGTACGAGCGGATGCCGTCCTCGAGCAGCTTCATGTCCTCCAGAAATCGGTGGGAATGGAGAATGTCTTTTTGAAGGACCGGCTTGCCTTCGAGGATGGCGTGGCCGACCCCACTTCCGATCAGCGGAACCACACCTCCCATGCCCCAACTTTCGTGGACGGGATGCGTGACGAGTTCAACGTAATCGCCACCCTCGTTGACGAAACCGCAGGCCAGTCGGTCGAAATCGAACAGGCCTCGCATTTCGTTGGCGAACGGCTCGACCACCGCGGCGAGATCGGAGCCCGAGGTGAGGGCCGTGGTCAGGCGATTGAGCCGTTCGAGCCGGTGGGCGGCGGTGCGCATCTCCGCGTAGCGACGGCTGGCGTCGAGACCAGAACCCACCAGACGGCCGAGGGCCGAGAGAAAGGCCTGAGGCGGCCGAAGGGTCTCGCTCACAGAAAAAACAAGAACGCCGAAGGTCTCCTCCAGTCCAGAGAGAGGTGTGGCGGTGAGCCAGCCGTCCCCGTGCACCTCCGCTACGGCCTGATTCGTCTCCAGGCACAGACGCGCGAGGTTGAAATGGGCAAGACGCGTGGTCTCGTCGAGCGCTCCATACTCGGCCACTGCGGTGAGGCCGCCCGCCCCCTGGAGCAGGCCCACACCCTGGGCGGCCCGCGACGATTCCACCAGAGTTTTGAGGCATCGCGTCAGGTTGTCGGCTTCGTCACGATCGGCGGACAGATTCTGGGAGACAGCACCCAGCACGTCGAAGAAGATCGGGGATGAAGGCGGGGGGTCTTGGGGCGGCATGTTGTCCGGGGGGAGAGGGTTCTGATCTTATAGCTGTCTTTGAACCTCCGCGCGCCCGGTTTCGCCAAAGGCCCCTTCGATGAGCCGGCCCCGCAGCGCGTCACCCGGATCCAGGGCCATTTCGTGCTCCTCCGCATAGCGGAGGCGATCGCTGAAACTGCCGGTCAGGGGTGTCGCCATGGGAAGCACCTGGCTCGCGGAAAATGAGGGATCTATCCGCTTCGACAAAGCACCTCCCAACCTTGTGACCGCCTGCTCCGCGGTGGCGCGCGCGGTGGTGTACTTCGCGGTAAGGATTGAAAGCACACGCGGATTCGCGTGGCGGATGATTCGTGAGCGATAGACGGGCTCGCCGTTTTCGGCTCCCGGGACGTGTCCTTCATGGACGGAGGTGATGTCGGCCTGAGTCAGGCCGGCCCAGGGGAAGGCCCGGGCTCCGGCCCGAATCAACTCATCGATCCGCGGTCCCACCGGCCCCCGTCCATCGTCGTAGATCGTGCCGAGTATCGATCGACCCAACCAGGGGGCGATGAAGAGGAACCGGCCCTGATCTTTTGCGCCGATCGCGACATCCGGGCCCACGCTCCGTCCCATAACCACATTGACTCCGCGGATCAACGCGGGCGAGCCGCAGGTTTCCCTCAGAAGGCCCGCGACCGCTTCGACCCCGGACCCCGCGGCATTGACGATCGATTGGGTTCGGATGCGAAGAGCGCTTCCGTCCATTGTGTCCTGCGCTTGCAGTTCGAAGCCGTCGTCCGTCCGCGAGGCCTGGTCGACTCGGCACCGGTTGATCACGGAAGCGCCGGCCGCGACCGCGGCGTGAAGCAATCCCATCAGCAGGCGCTCGGTGTGGGTGACCTGCGCATCCTGCCAGACAAAGGCTCGGTGGCCTGCTAATGCCGGGCCCGCGAGCGCCTCGGCTTCCGCCGGGTTCAGGAGGCGCGAGACGCCCAGGAAGCGATCCGTTCGCACACCTTCGTTGCGGTCGAACGAGAGGGCGTCGTTCACCAGCCCGCCGAGCAGGAACTTCACTCGTTCGATTTCACTCGCGGCGGCAATCGCGAAACCAAGCGGCCTCACGATCTCGGGCGCCACCCGAAGCAGCGCACGGCGCTCGCGCACGGATTCCCGGAATCCCGCAATGTCGAGACGCTGGAGGTGCCGGAGGCCTCCGTGGGCGGTCTTGAGGGACGACCAGCTCGTGGCCTGGCCAAAGTCATTCAGTTCGATGAGGGCGGCGCGGAGCCCCCGCGAAGCGGCCTCCCACACGGTCCAGGCACCCGCGATCCCCCCGCCGATCACCAGCAGATCGTGCTCGCGGGCCTGAAGCGCCTGAGAATCGCGTTTCACCTGGCCGAGCTTAGTCGTTTGACCCGCGGACGGAGGCGGCTTTAGCGTGCCTCGATGAACCGAATCATCGATCTGCGCTCGGACACCGTCACCCGGCCCACCGACGCCATGCGAAAGGCCATGGCCGAGGCCGAGGTGGGCGACGATGTCTTCCTCGAGGATCCAACCGCAATACGTCTGGAGCAGCGCGTCGCATCGATGCTTGGTTTTGAGTCCGCGCTGTTCATGCCCACGGGGGTCATGGCGAACGAGGTCGCCATCCGCCTCTGGACCCGGCCCGGGGACGAAGTGCTTTGCGACGCTCACTCTCATGTTGTGGATTACGAGCTTTCCGGCATGGCGGCTCTCTCCGGCGTTGTCCCCCGCACCGTGAGCACCTCAAGGGGCCACGTGACCGCTGCGGACATCGCGTCTTCTCTGCGGCCTCGTTCGTACTATCGATCCGAGATCACGCTCCTTGTCCTCGAGAACACCCACAACCTCGCCGGGGGCACCGTCGCATCGGCGTCGGAGATGAAGGCCAGCATCGACGGCGCGCACGCCATCGGACTGAAGGTCCACATCGACGGCGCCCGATTGTGGAACGCGGCGGTGGCGCTTGGCTGCGCTCCCGCCGACCTGGTGCGTGGCGCGGACTCGGCGATGGTGACGCTTTCGAAAGGGTTGTGCGCTCCGGTCGGATCAATTCTGTGCGCCAGCCGCGAGGCCATCGAGCGGGCGCGGCGGGTGCGCAAACAGTTCGGTGGAGGCATGCGCCAGATCGGGCACCTGGCCGCCGCCGGTCTGGTCGCCGTCGACACGATGGTGGCCCGTCTCGCCGAGGATCACGAGAAGGCTCGGCGGATCGCAGGCATCGCCGCGGAGGTGGCCGGCGCCCGGGTCATCGCACCCGAAACCAACATCCTCTTCGTGTATTTCGATGCCCCCATCGCCCCCTCCTTGAGTGACCGCCTTGAGAAAATTGGAGTCCGCGTCTCCGTTATGGGCAACGAAACCCTGCGCTTCGTCTCCCACCGCGACGTGTCGATCGAGGATTGTGAGACCGCGGGCCGAGCATTAGTTGAGGCCTCTAAAGCGAACTGAGTTAATGATTTGGCTCCCCAGGGAACTATGACGAAACTGTGACACACAGTGCCGCGCAAACCTCTCTAGACTCCGCCCATGTTCGACAGCTCCAGCGCCTATGCGGACTCCCCGTCGTCACCGACGACGACTGAACCCCGGACCGCCCCGTCCTTGCTTCAGCCCTCGCCGCAGGAGGAAGCAGAGGTCTCACTCAGACTCCTGATCGCTCCGTTCGCCCGACCGCAGGACCAACGCGCCTGGACACAGTTCGCGACGACGATGGCCCTCTTCATCGCGGGCTGGGCTCTCGCCGCGGTTTCGGTGGTTCAGGGCTGGGGCTTTCTCACCACCGCGCTGATCGCCCTGCCCAGCGCGGGGTTCGTGGTCCGACTCTTCATCATCCAGCATGACTGCGGTCATGGGTCGTTTCTAGGGTCGACCCGTGCCAACGACGGCGTGGGCGCCTTCATCGGCATGCTGACCATGATTCCCTACAGCTATTGGCGAAAGACCCACGCGATCCACCATGGCACCTCGGGCAACCTCGATCGTCGCGGCTTCGGCGACATTGATACGATGACGCTTCTGGAGTACCAGACGCTGCCCCTCTGGCGCCGGCTCGCCTATCGCGTCTACCGCCACCCCGCAGTGCTGTTGGGAGTGGGACCCTTCTATCAGTTCGTCCTCAAGCATCGCTTCCCGTTCGACCTGCCCTTCACGTATCGCAAGGAATGGAACAGCATCGTTTTGAATAACCTCGCGCTGCTTGGGCTTTTTGGAGGCCTCACCGCGCTGCTTGGGCTCAAGACATTGCTCCTCGTCCATCTGCCCATCGTCCTCATTTCGGGCACCGCGGGCGTGTGGTTGTTCTACGTACAGCACCAGTTCGAAGACACCTACTGGGATCGTGATGGCTCCTGGTCGGTCGAGAAAGCGGCGTTTTCGGGAAGCTCCTACTTCAAACTGCCGAAGGTCCTTCAGTGGTTCAGCGGCAACATAGGCTTCCACCACATCCACCATCTGGCGCTGAAGGTGCCGAACTACCGTCTCGATGAATGCTTCGCTTCGAGCCCGCGTCTGCAGCAGGCTCCTACCCTCACCCTCCGCACAAGCCTTCGCTGCGGGTCCCTCGCCCTGTGGGATGAAAACCAGCGCCGCCTGGTGCCTTTCTCCGCAGCTTCGAGAGATTGACCCCGTGGCCCAAGGCCAGGGCCAGGCGGTGAAGGGCGGCCACGAGGCCGGCGGCACCCCAACAGCGAACGAGTTCAGGGTGGCCGCCCTAAATCGAGAACCACCTCCCGAACCCCGCCCGCGGGCATCCCTGTAGGGGCAGGCCTCGTACCTGCCCTGGCGATGTTGAGCTTGCGACTAGAGAAGACGCCGCAGTGATGCGGCGAGGGTCGCGGCGTTGCCTTCGTCTTCGTGCTTGAAGAAGATCCAAACTTCCGACCACGGCTGTTGCCGGATGCGTTCGATCCAGGCCTTCAGGTCGGCTTCGGTGTAGTCGGTGCGGCGCAGTCGGAAATAACCCCAGTCGGTGGTCGGCAGAACCGGAGGCCCGAGTTCTCCGGTCTTTTCGTCGGTCTCGGACGCGGCGAGGGTGGCGTGGCGCTCCTTGAGCAGGGCGTAGGTTTCCTCGTCGAACCAGGTCGCGTGACGGAATTCCAGAGCGGCGCGGGTGCCTTCGGGGAGAAGGGCGAGGAATCGGTCCAGCTTTCCGAGGTCTTTCTTCATCCACGGCGGAAGTTGGAAAAGAATGGGGCCGCGCTTGGCCCCGAGGCTTTGGGCGGACCTCAGGAAGTACTCAACCTCGGAGGCGCAGTCCTCAAGCTTCTTGATGTGGGTGATCTTCTGGGGAGCCTTGAGCACAAAGGCGAAGTGCGCCGGCGTGTCCGCTGCCCATTTCTCGATAAGTTCCGGTTTCGGCATGCGGTAGAAGGTGTTGTTGATCTCCACCGTCTCGAACCGCTCCGCGTAGTACGCGAGCATGCCCTCATCCTTGAACTTCTCGGGATAGAAAGAGCCCTTCCATTCCTTGTAGGCAAAGCCGCTGGTGCCAACCCGAATCCGCATGATCCGGAGCCTAGCAGGGTGAGAGAAACCACCTATGCGCCAAACGAGCGTAAGCGGGTGGCCGCAAGGGCGCCCACAAGGGGCGCTCCTACAACTCGCATTTCCTCTCTACGGCTGGCGGCGGAAGGACGCGACGCGGGAGCGCGCGGAGCGCAGTGAGACGCGTACCGCGGCCGGGGCGGTTCCGCCTCGCGCGGCCTTCGCGGCCACTGCTTTAACGGGATCGAAAAAGTCGTTGATGCGAGCGGCGATCTTCGGATGCCGTCCTTGCAGCGCGGCCTTGGCGATATCGCGGAGGGGGGTTTTCGCCTTGACCGCATCCGCCACCATCGAGCCCACCATGCCGTGAGCCTTGCGGAACGGCACGCCCTCTCGAGCCAGAGCGACGGCGAGCGAGGCCGCCATCATCCCTTCAACCGACGCGGCCTTCTTCATGACTCCCGGGTTCAGGGTCAGTCCTCGAACCACACCGGCAGTGACGGTCACCGAGGGCAGAACGGCGTCGAGAGCGTCGAACACCGCTTCCTTGTCTTCCTGGAAGTCCTTCTGATAGCTCACCGGCACTCCCGTGGTGAGAGCGAGCATTCGAACCACGGCTCCGGTGGTGCGGGCGGCTTTGCCCCGGACCAGCTCCATCGAATCCGGGTTCTTCTTCTGCGGCATCAGGCTGGAGCCGGTGGTGAACGCATCCGGAAGGGCCACGAATCCGTAGGGCAGCGACGAATAGTGGATCAGATCCTCCGCGAGACGCGACAGATGGGCCTGGATTTGAGCCAGGACGAAAACAAACTCGGCCGCGAAGTCGCGGTCGGAGATCGCATCGAGAGCGTTCTCGGACACTGCCGTGAAAGCGAGGGCTTTGGCGAGAGCCTCCCGCTTCAAGGGCAGCGCAGTGCCGGCCAGCGCACCCGAGCCGAGAGGCAGGACGTTGACCCGTTCTCGGGCATCACCGAGGCGTTCGAAGTCACGCACCAGGGCCCAGGCATGCGCCCCTGCCCAGTGGCCGAAGGTAATCGGCTCGGCTTCGCGGGTGTGGGTGTAGCCGGGCATGGGCAAAGCAGCGCCCGAAAGACCGCGAGTGACGAGAGCCTCCACCAGATCCTTCACTCTCGGGCGAAGGTCGTCGATGGCGCCGCGAATAAAAAGGCGAAGCGCCGTCACCGACTGCTCGTTTCGGCTGCGGCCCAGATGACCCTGGCCGGCGAGCGGCCCGATCTCTTCTTCAAGGCGCGTTTCGACGAAGGAGTGGACGTCCTCCACGTCGATGGCGGCATAGGCCGGATCGGCGTCGTACTTGGCGAGAACCCGCGCGAGGCCCCGGTCTAACTTAGATGCGTCGTTTGTTGAAATCGCTCGACAAAGGCCAAGAGCCAGCGCGTAAGCGCGCGACGCCGCGATCTCCTCGCGGATCAGCCGCCGGTCGAAGGGAAACGATCGATTGAATTCCCAGAAGAGCCGATCGGGCTCGGCGTCATAGTTGCCGCCCCACAGTTTGGTCATGTGGAGAATCCTAGCCGGGCCCGTTGACGACCGCCACCTGTGAGTGGGGGCTCGAATGGAGATTCAGGCCGCAGGCTCGCCGACACCGTTTTCGATGCGACGGATTTATTCCGGCGCATCGAGCATT
>Ga0163144_10004265_pt1 | contig 32242 bp, 31 predicted proteins | sample OliLak19BULKMAT1_FD_123175 | JGI IMG/M metagenome (GOLD analysis project Ga0163144, IMG submission 123175) | Freshwater microbial mat bacterial communities from Lake Vanda, McMurdo Dry Valleys, Antarctica - Oligotrophic Lake LV.19.BULKMAT1 | ecosystem: Environmental > Aquatic > Freshwater >... | reverse complement strand
TTTTTCCAATTCCGGGATCGTGACGGAAAAGACCGGGAGGAACGCTAATCTCCGCTGATCTCCGCTAATCTATCCCGCCCGGAATGAACCTCTGAGATCAGATTTGAAGCCACAGATTCGGTTCTTCGATGGTTCCGGTGAGCACAGAAGAATGAACAGACGATAACGGAGGAAACGAAGATCCAATCTTCCTAGCGCACACCTTCGTTTTCTTCGTTACCTTCTTTTCAATTCCGATGCGCGCCTGCCTCGCGTTTATTCACTGACAGGAGCGAAACCTAAAGATTTCTCTTAGTGAAAAGCCGCAGCGGCACCGATTCTCAGGCGCAACCGACTCCGCTACAGTAGCAGCATGTAGAATCATTCCGGTGCATTTCAAGATTGAGTCTCAATTTCTTCTTGATCTGAGAACTCGTCTCATTCACGAATCAAAACGTTCCTCTTGAACACTCATCGACCGTTAGTTTCGCCTCTTCATCGCTAGTTTCTTCCTAAGCGTTCACCCGCTCTCATTTCCGCCAATTACGCCCGCGCCGCACAAAACCTTGCTGCCTCATTGGGCAGAAACGGATTTCTGAGCTAACGTCCCACACCGTATGAAAACCAACGTCACCTCCCCTCGGACATCCTCCGCCACGAAGAGCGATTCTGCCGTCGTCAAAGCTCTCAACCTGTTTCTTGCCGATTCCTACGTGCTGATGGCCAACACCCATTACGCGCACTGGAATGTGGAAGGCCCCGGTTTCTTCGTCCTGCACCAAGCCTTTGAAGGGCATTACAAGAACCTCTTCGACGCCATCGATGAGATCGCCGAACGGGTCCGGGCACTGGACGCATATGCCTTGGGCGGTCTGCGCAACTTTGCCCACGAATCCGGTATCGAAGAACTCAGTCAGCCAATCGCCGCCAAGGACTACGTTGCCGCTCTCATCATTGCCCACGAAAAAACCCTCAACGATGCCTTGGCCGTGCGCGATGCTGCCGGCGCAAGCAACGACCTCGAGTCGCAGGACTTGGCCATCGGGCGCATTCAATGGCACCAAAAAACCCTTTGGATGCTGAAGAGTTACCTCCGCTAACCGATCTGAATCACCACTTCCACGCGCCGGCTCGCGCCGACGCGTTTTTAAACCTCTTCTATTGAGACTGAGTTTCGTTCCCATGACTGTCACTCTTCCTCCACTTCGCCTCGCATCTTCCGCGGCTGCGATGGTGTGCCCCTTCCACGATGGCGTTGCGACGCTGGACCTGCTCCTGGCAGAACTCGATCCGCAGGACACCGAGCTTTTCGATGCCGTCCTCGACCTGCGCACGATGTCCGCCGCCGTGACCGAGCCCGCGGCCTGCGTGGAGCAGCTGTTGCGGGTCCGCCGTATCCTGGCCGGTCGTCACTATCTCGCCTTTTTCCGCGTACGCTGCTGGGCTCGGCGCACGTTCCGCATCGAAGTGCGGGGAAGCCGCACGTTGCCATGGCTGTCTCGCGAACTGCCGCTCGATTGCGCGCGGATCGACGAACTCCTCAATTCCTCCCTCGCCACCGTTGCCAACGCGGACGGCGAAATCCCGACGTCAGCCCACGTGCGTTTTGCGTTCGCAGCGGTTGAACCGACCGGATCATGAACGTCCGAAAAATTCTCTTTTGGGTTCACCTGACGGCGGGCGTAATCGCGGGACTCGCGATCGGGATCATGTGCTTCACCGGCACTGTTCTTGCCTTCGAAAAGGAACTTATCGCTTGGTCGGAAAGTGACGCCCGCCGGGTCGCTCATCCTGCAGCGGATGCTCCACGGCTTTCGCTCGAGGAAATGCAACGCCAGCTGCGCGCCGCGAAACCCGAGGCGCGTCCTCAGTCGGCGATCCTCCAGAATGATTCCACCGCAGCCGTCACGTTCTCCGCCGGACGCTCCGGCGCGTACTACGTCAACCCTTACACGGGCGAAGTCCGCCAGCCCAGGTTCACGCAGATGGCGACGTTCATGCGCACGATGATCGAGTGGCACCGCTATCTCGCCTTCACCGGCGAAGTGAGCCGGCCACGGGGAAAGCTGATCACCGGCATCTGCAATATCGCCTTTTGCGTCCTCGCGATCACCGGCCTGTACCTCTGGATGCCGCGCACGTGGTCCTGGCGTGCCCTGCGGCCGACCGTGTGGTTCACCCAAAACCAGACCAGCAAAGCCCGGGATTGGAACTGGCACAACGTCATCGGCTTTTGGTCCGCGCCGATCCTCATCGTGCTCACGCTCACGGCCATGCCGATCTCGTTCCGCTGGGCCGGTTCGATGCTTTATACTCTCACCGGCACCGAGCTGCCGGCCACGGGCCCGCAGAGCAGTGGAGCGCCTGGGGCTCCCGTTGACGTGCCGGCGCCTCCGGCCGATGCCCGTCTCATTTCCCTGGATACGCTCCTCACCACGGTGCAGCAGCATCTCCCGAACTGGAAAACCATCACGCTGCGGCTACCCGCCCTGCCGACCGCGCCGAGTGCGAACGCCCCCGCGCCCCGTCTGCAACCGACCACCTTCACCGTCCGCGAAACCAACTCCTGGCCGCGCACCGCGACCACCACCGTTTCCATGGATCCGTTCACGGGCACGATTTTAAAAAGCGACGGTTATGCTGAACTCAACGCGGCACGGAAAGCGCGCGCGTGGACGCGGTTTCTCCACACCGGCGAAGCGATCGGCTGGATTGGGCAACTCTTCGCGGGGATCGCCTCGCTCGGCGGCTTGATTCTCACCTGGACCGGTCTGGCGCTCGCCTGGCGCCGCTTCTTCGGCAAGACCCCGCCGGCACGTCTGATTCCCGTTTTAGCGAGGTCGGAAACGGAGCCCTATTCCGTTCCCCGCGACGCGTGTTGATCCATTTCTCTCCGCTCTCTTTTCTCATTTTATCTCTCATGAAAACCACGTCCCGGTTCGCTCCGGCACCTGCCTCCTTCACGCTCGCACTCCTTCTCGGACTGCCTCCGGCTCTCTTTGCCCAAACAGGCACGCCGGCTAACACCGCTGCGGGGAATCCGCCACCCGTCACGCTCCCAACCTACTTGGTGGAAGCGGAAGCCGAGAACGATCACGTCGTGCAAGGCCCGTTCCTTCCCGACGTCCAAGGCGCCAAAATCAACGTGGGCAAGAAGACCACGATTCTCGATTTCGACAGCCAGCCTAGGATCAATGGCAACAACTACCGGCAGGCCCTCGCCCAAGCTCCCGGCCTCGTCCTCAGCGAGGAAACCTCCCCGCTTGTCAGCATCGGCTACCGCGGACTCGAACCGCACCGCGCCCAGTTTACGCAGGTGTTGAAGGACGGCATTCCGATCCATGCCGACCAGTTCGGGTATCCAGAAGCTTATTACACGCCGCCCCTCGACACCGTCGACCGCATCGAGTTCATCCGCGGCGGCGCCGCCTTGCTCTACGGCCCGCAACCGGGTGGCGCGCTCAACTATATAACGCATCGTCCGCGCACGGACCGGCCGTTTTCGGCTTCCACGCTGCAGACGTTTGGCAGCGAAGACTACTATTCCACCTTCAGCTATATCGACGGCACCGTGGGTCGAGTGGGCTATTATGGCTACTTCAACCATCGCGAGTCCGACGGAATCCGTTCCGCCAACAGCGACTATACGCTCGATGCGTGGCTCGGCCGGGCGGTCCTCGACTCCAACAGCTCGAGTCGCTGGATGCTCACGATGGAAACGTACGAAGAGGAACACGGTGAACCCGGTGGACTTACCTTTGCCTCCGGCCCCACTGCCGTAAACTACCAGGCGGATCGGCGGGCGCCTTCCCGTTGGTACGACCGTTTCAATCTCGACCGCAAATCGGCCTCGCTCATCTGGGAACGCGACTTCGCCCATGGCACCCTGGCGTGGCGGACCTGGGCGATCGATTATGTTCGCGCTTCCCGTCGTCAGGGTGGCGGCGGCTTCGGCACCTTGCCCACCGGAGCCGGGGCGTTGACCAATACCATCGAACGCCAGCAATTCAGCACCTACGGCACGGAAGCCCGGGGCCGCTACGATTGGGGCACAAGCCAGCAGCACATTCTCAGCGCCGGCGCTCAACTCTATCGCAGTCGGTCACCGCGCACCGACAGCCGCGGGGCCGCTCCGGATGCGACCAACGGCTCCGTCCTCACGAAGTCCCAACGCGAGATTTTCTACGCGCCCGTCTACGTCGAAAATCTCTTCCGCTTCGGCCGACTCGCCGTCACCCCTGGTTTCCGTCTGGAGAATGTCCGCCAGGAAGTCCGCGAAGTCGTCAACGTCGCCAAGACCAACGCGGGCGCCGCCCTCGGCGAACGCAAGGACTCCGATACGGTCCCGCTCCTCGGCCTGGCCGTGGCTTACGATTTACCGGCCAAGGCCCAGCTCTATGCCAACGCGTCCCAGAGCTTCCGGCCCATGATCTTTACCCAGGCGGTACCCAATGGGGCCACCACGGTCATCAACGCCGACCTTAACGAGGCCCGTGCCATCCAACTGGAAGTGGGATACCGCACGCAGCCGCTGGAGGGTCTCGTGCTCGATGCCAGCATCTTCCACCTCGAGTTCGACGACCAGATCGGCACGCTCGCCCTCCCCGGCGGACGTTCCACGGTCGCCAATGTCGGACGCGCCGTGCACCGGGGCGTGGAGGCATCCGTCCAATATAACCTGATACGCGCGTTCCAACGCTCGAGCCGGAACGCCCTCAACCTCTACGCCAACGCGCTCCTGCTCGACGCCGAATTCAAGGAAGGTGCCTTTGCCGGCCGCACGCCGCAATACGCCCCCAAGCATGTCATCCGGAGCGGGCTTGTATACAGCCGCGGTTCCGAGCTGAAACTCGGGCTCACCGGCACGCTCACCGCCAGCAGCTTTGCCGATGACACCAATAGCCTGACGCGAAGCGTACCCGCCCATGCCGTCTGGGATCTCACCGGCGAATGGCGCATTCCGGGCACGATGGTCCGACTCATCGGCGGCGTGAACAACGTCTTCGATGAGGATTACTACAGCCGCGTCCGCAACGACGGCATCGATCCCGCCCCGCGCCGGAATTACTATCTCGGCGCCGCGCTGGAGTTCTGAGTTCGAGCTCTCTGGTGGCGGATCCCTGCTCCAACGCCGGGAATCCGTCGCTCCATCATCAGCTCCCTTGAGGCGGGCGTCCGGCGCGATGTTTTTGTCGGTAGGCGTACGGGCTCTCGCCGGTTTCGCGGCGAAACGCCACGCTGAGATAACTCGCGTTATCGAACCCGGCCAGCTCCGCCACGACCTTGATCGAGACTTCACTCTCCACCAACAGCTGCTTCGCCCGCTCCATTTTCTGCTGCACGATCATCTGATGCGGCGAGTGCCCGAGTAGCGTCTTGAATTTTCGCTCCAGCAACGTGCGCGACATCGGCACCGCGCGAAGCACATCGCTCACATCAATGCCGTCGCCCGCATGCTCCCGAATGTAACGCAGGGCCACGGCCACGCGCGCATCGGAAACCGACACCATGTCCGTGGATTGTCGCTCCACCACCCGCACCGGTTCCACATAACGCGTCTGCGTGGTGAGTCGTTCACCGCGCATCATCCGCGCCAGCATCGCCGCCGCTTCGTACCCGGTCCGGCGCGCGTTCGGCTGCACGCTGGTTAGCGGCGGCGTGCAGAGTTCGCAAAGCAGATCGTCGTTATCCACGCCCAGCACGGCGACCTCCTCCGGCACGGCGCAACCGACCAACTGACACGCCTCGAGCACCTGCTGGGCGCGGCCGTCGTAACACGCAAAGACCCCCAGCGGCTTCGGCCGGCGCGCCAGCCAGTTGGCCATGGCGCGAATTTCCGCGTCGGATCCCGGGCGTCTCGCGGCGGACCGGAGCGGACTGAAAGCGTCGCACCCGTGCCCGCGCGCCGCGAGCACGCGCGCAAATTCCTCGCCGCGTTCGCCGGCCCACAAGAATTGCGGGTCACCAAAATACGCGAAGCGTTTGAAGCCCTTGCCGAGAAGGTGCTCCGCCGCCAGTCGGGCCACCGCGGAGTTATCCACACTCACGCGCGGAAATTCGGACGCGAACCGCTCGGCGCTGACATCGACGACCGGCAACGCCGTGTGGCGAAGCGCCTCGGCGATCTCCGGCGAGTCCACGCGCGCGATGATGCCATTGCCCTTCCAGTCGGGCAGCCAGCCCGGGAGAGGCGCGCGCCGCGATTGTTCAGAAAACCGGATGGCCCAGCGGTCGCCCGCGCGAATCCAATCGCGCACGCCATACAACAGATCCCGCCCGTAACGGTTCGAGGTCTCGATCAAGAGCGCCACCTTGAACGCGGCGCCCGGCCGGACCAGCGCGCGTGGGGAGGATTTCGGGGAGGGTGAGCGCACGGGACGAGGCCCGCGAGCGAGCCGGCACCGGTGTTAAAAATCAAAAGAAATGTGTGAATCTTTGTTACCACATCGTTGTGTCGATCCGCTAGACTCGGCACACCCTCCCTCCTCTTCATGAAAAAATCCCGCGCCCATTTCCCCGATATTCCGACCATTGCGTACGAAGGCCCGCAGACGGGCAACGCCCTGACGTTCCGTCACTACAACCCTGATGAAATGATCGAGGGTCAATCGATGGCCGCGCATCTGCGGTTCTCGATTGCCTACTGGCACTCGTTCCGGGGGACGGGCTCGGATCCGTTTGGTCCCGGCACAATCAGCCGTCCGTGGGAAACAGGCAAGGATCCGGTCTCCGTGGCCAAGGTGCGGATGGATGCCGCGTTCGAATTCTTTCAGAAGATCCGCGCGCCGTTCTGGTGTTTCCATGACCGCGACATCGCTCCCGAAGGCGGCACCCTCGCCGAGTCGAACAAAAATCTCGATGCAATCGTGAAGCACGCTGCGGCGTTGCAGAAATCGACCGGCGTCAAGCTGCTCTGGGGCACCGCCAACCTGTTCTCGAACCCGCGTTATATGAATGGCGCGTCGACGAATCCGGACGCCCATGTGTTCGCCTACGCGGCGGCTCAGGTGAAGAAAGCCTTGGAAGCGACGCTGGAACTTGGCGGCGAAAACTACGTCTTCTGGGGCGGTCGCGAGGGCTACGAAACGCTGCTCAACACCAATTTGAAACGCGAACAGGACCACCTGGCGGCGTTCCTGCACATGGCGGTTGATTACGCGAAGTCGATCGGCTTCAAGGGCCAGTTTCTCATCGAGCCCAAACCGAAGGAGCCGACGAAGCATCAATACGACTTCGACGTGGCGAGCGGGATCGCGTTTCTCCGCACGTACGGCTTGGAGAAGCACTTCAAGTTTAACATCGAGACGAATCACGCCACGTTGGCGGGTCACAGTTTCCAGCACGAAATCGAAGTTGCCGCGTCGCAAGGCATGCTCGGGTCGATCGACGCGAATGCCGGCGATCCGCTGCTTGGCTGGGACACCGACCAGTTTAACACCGACGTGCGCGAACTCACGTTGGCGATGACTTCCATTCTCCGTGCCGGAGGCCTCGGTTCCGGTGGCTTCAATTTCGACGCCAAACTCCGTCGTCCGTCGACGGATCTTGATGACTTGTTCCACGCCCACATCGGCGGCATGGATGCGTATGCCCTCGCCTTCAAACTGGCGAAACGGATTCTGGCCGAAGGAAAATTCGAAACCTTCCTCCTAGAGCGATACGCGAGCTTCGATACGGGTTTTGGCCGCGACATTGAGGCCGGAAAGATGGACTTCCGCAAACTCGAGAAACTCGTTCTCGGAAAACTCGGCGAACCGACCCAACGTTCAGGCAAACAGGAGTATCTGGAGAACCTCCTGGCTCGTTACCTCCACGGCTGATGGGATAACCGAAACGGCCTGGGTTTCGCACTCGTAACCTGTGAATGACCCAAGTACGGACTAGGGTAATAACCTACCCGAGCTAATTTGCTTTGGGCGGCACCCCGTCCAAAGCCGTTTGTCAGTCCCATCATGCCCCATTTCGTAATACGGCAATTTCGTAGTCTAAAACTATCCTTTCTCCTCGCGACTTCCGCGGCAATCGGGAGCGCCGCGGAAGAAGGTTCGTCGACGGCGGATCGGATGCGCGAAGGTGTTTTGCGCATGACGGAGTTCTTCGACACGATGCTGCCGGGCGTGCTGGAAGAGCGAAATATCACGCTGCATTTTCGACCGAAGTTCGGCGACTTGCGGGACGAGGAATACATGCGCTTTCCGGTCGAGCTTCGGTACGGCTACACGAGTAAAATCGAGTTGCGCGCGGGGTTGGTTCCGTTCACCCCGAGCCCGTTCAATAGTGGACGCGATCACCGGTGGGGCCTGGGCGAAGCTCGTTTGGGAGCGCGTTACGACTTGGGTAGAAAACTCAAGTTCTTCGACGATACGACCGTCGGCCTCGAGACGCGTGTCCCTCTGGGCAAACCGCCGGTCGCGGTGAACGATCACTACACGCACGTGAAGCCTTTAATCCTCGGCGCACGCCAATTGCTGCGCTGGCCGTCGACGACCTTCTACGCCAACCTCGCCTACGATCGCAGCGTGAAGCTGACCAACCGCGGGGAAGCACCACCGGAGATCGTCCGCCAGCACATCTTCGAAGCCGCCCCGGGGTTACTGTTCAAGCCCTCCGAGGTGGGTTATTTTGCGGAATACCGCTTCCACCACATTGCGGAACCCAATGACCGGCGGCTCGCCCATCGGATTCAATTCGGCACGGTCTGGGACATTCCCCTCGAGCGCACCGAACGGTTCCGGCTCCCCGGAAAGTGGCAGCTCGAGCTCGCCTACCGTGTCGGCCATGAAGAGGGCCGTGGCACCGATCACGGGATTTCAACGCGAGTCAACTGGCGCACCACGCTTCGCGAGGTGCTGGACGCGACCAAGGGCAATGGTGCCAATGGGTCGAAGGGCCGGCGCTAAGCTAAGCGGCTAAGTTAGGTTCCCCGTTCAGTTCTGATGCGATACCTGGCCTTCGGTCAGCCCGAGTGCCCAGAGAATCCCGCCGGTCAGATGAGCCTGAAACTGACGCGCCACTTCGGGAGAGTTCTTCCGTCCGTCTTTGTCCGAGTAAGTGGGATCCCACACGTCTTCACGATGGCCGAGAGAGGTGTAGAAGACGCGACCGCGCCCGTGGTTCCGCGCCCAAGCGACCGGATTCGCTCCCGGTGCTTTCGTCTGCGGATGCTTGTCCAAGGTTAGCAAGTCATGCACGCGGGCGGAGTCGTAGTTCTTAAACTCATAAATCTCGTCGAACACCGTCCACCGCTTCGGCAGATTAGCACACGACGCGTGCGACGGATCCTCGTTGATGCACTCCACGGTGACCTGCGGTCCATGCGTCAGGAAAGCGCCGCCGATCATCGAAACGTAGGGACCAAATGCCTTCAGCGTATCCGTCGCGGCATGGACCCCGATGAATGCCTTGCCCGAGGCGATCCAATCAAGAAAGCCCTGGTGATCCGGCAGGGGAAAATCGTCGCCCGTCGTGCTCGCGAACAACACGGCATCGTAGTTTCTCAGATTCGCCGGACTCAGTTTTTGCAAGGCTCGCTCCACGTTCGGCATCCAAGCCGCCATCGCCGCTTTATGCGCCTTTTCCGCCTCGGCGAACGTTGCCATCGCCGCTTGATGCGCGGGCGCGTCCGGCCCCTTCGGACCAGGGCGTGGACGAGCGGGCGCTTTCGGCATGCCGTCCGGCTGACGCACAAATTCGACGGTAAACTTACCGCTTCGGGCCGCCATTTCACTCAGCACCTTTTCCGCGACCGGAATGCTCGCGTGGCGGAAGCCGGTCGTGACGGTGACAACAAGAACCTTCTTCGGACCATCGGCGGCAACGGCGGAAACCGGCGGCAGCAAAGCACACGCGAGCGCGACGAAGCGCAGAATCGGACGGAATATTTTCATAAAAAAAACAGGACACAAATCAGCCCCGTTTCATTCGCAAACGCACGAAAAAACCGAGCTAAACCCGTCGCCACTGCCCCCGAAAGCGGCGATCGACGTTATATTTTGCGGTCGCATCTTGTTCTGAGCCGCGGGACCCACTACATTCTAAAACCACTTCGCTCCCTGACTCCGGACGTAATGACTCGAATGACTCCCTCTCTGACCATCTCCTATCAAATCGATTCCTCTGATCGCCTCGTCCAGGTGAATGAAGGATGGTCGGAATTCGCCCGGGGCAACGATGGCGAGCAGGTCATGCCCGAATTGGTGTTGGGCGAACCGCTCTGGAAATTCATCTCCGACCACACCGTTAGCGACATCTATCGGAGGCTTGTGCTGATCGCCCGGCAGGGGCGCCGCTCTTCATTCCGCTATCGTTGCGACGCGCCCCGTTACAAACGGACATTTCAGATGGAAATCAGTGCGACGGAGCAGGGCCACGTGAAGTTCAGGTCGGCGCTTCTGAGCGAGGAGGAACGTGCCGCCGTTCCCCTGTTGATGCCGCGAACCCGCCCCTCGAACACTTACGTGCGGATCTGCAGCTGGTGCCATGTCGTCGCGTGGCCGGGCGAAACGTGGAAGCCGCTCGAGACGGCGACCGAACGCGTTGTGGACGTCGATGAGGCCGATCCACCGGAGCTGACTCATGGCATCTGCGAAACATGTGCCCAAAGCATGCTCGAGCTTCTAGCAAATCAGAGCTTTCCTAAAGATTGAAATCCATGCCAGCCCGTGCCGGAGCCCACAAAGCGTAATCGCCGGCTCGCTTCGATCCCGGGCCGCGTTTCAGGCTGCGACTATGCATTGGACACTTCTTCTGATCGCCGCCGGCTTGGAAATCGCATGGGCGGTCGGTCTGAAATACACGGACGGATTCACCCGCTTCTGGCCTAGCGCTGGAGTGGGCGTCGCGCTGGTGGCGAGCGTCGTCTTACTTGGTCTCGCCGCTCGCGAAATCCCCATCGGCACGGCGTACGCCGTGTGGACAGGGATCGGAGCCGCCGGCACGGCGACCCTCGGCATGGTGTTATTCGCTGAACCCGCCTCGGCCGGTCGGATCGTTTGTCTCGTCCTCATCGTTGCCGGCGTCGTCGGATTGAAGTTGTTCGCGAAATAGGCCTCGCTCTCGCCATGCCGATCCGCGCCTGGTTTCCCACTTTCATTTATAACGAGCGGTTGCAGAAGACAGGTCTGACCCGACTCAACACGGAGCTCGCAGACGAATGCCGCCGGTTGCGGGAGTTCGACGTCGCGGGCCGACGCTGGTCGGAGAAAAATTATCCCGGTGGCTACACGAGTTATGCCTCGATGAACGAGCTTCACCGGTTCTCGAGCACGTTTGCGGATCTCGAGAAAAAACTCACCCGTCACGCACGCGCCTTCGCCCGCACGCTGGAAATGGATCTGCGGGGGCGGACGATTCGCCTGACCGATATCTGGGTAAACATCATGCCGCCCACGGCCGCGCATTCGCTTCATCTGCATCCGTTGTCGTTCATCAGCGGCACCTATTATGTCGCGACCCCTTCGGGGTGTTCGGGACTTAAATTCGAAGACCCCCGACTCGACCGCTTCATGGCCGCCCCACCGAAACTGCCCAAGGCGCGTCCCGAGCACCAGGTGCATGTCACCTACCCCGCCGAGGCGGGTAACGTCATCCTCTTCGAGAGCTGGTTGCGCCACGAAGTCGCCGCCAACCGCGTCGACGACGAGAGGGTCAGCATCAGTTTCAATTTCAACTGGTCTTGAGTGAGAGTCCGGCATTCCCTGCCGAAAAGGTGAAACAGACATTCCTGTCTGTTCCGAAAAAGTGAAAATGGCTCCAACTCCCCTCCTTCCGCATTGATCGGAATGACAGACAGGAATGTCTGTTTCACCTTTGCGGCGGACCGGGATCCGTTTGCCTTCGCCCGCGGACTGCGAGACGCTCCCTGCGTCCATGAGCACCCAACGCCTCTTCGTCGCCCTCACGCTTCCTGATGCCGTGCGCGGAGTGCTCGCGAGCACCGGCACTCCGATTCCGGGCGTCAGCTGGACCCGCCCCGAACAGCTGCATGTGACGCTTCGGTTCCTCGGGGATGTAGCCGCTGACCAGCAGAAAGCCGTGCTGTTACGACTCGCAACGGTACGGGTCGAGCCGTTCATCCTGCCCGTCGAAGGCCTCAGCGTTTTTCCGCCGCCGAACCGTCCTCCGAGCGTGCTCTGGATTGGGGTCGGTTCGGGGCACCCCCGCCTCTTCCAACTACGACAACGACTCGACGACGCCTTGATCGCCGCCGGCCTGCAATTGGATGTCCGCCTTTTTCATCCGCACGTGACGCTGGGTCGCGCCACGGAAGACGCCGCCAAATCCGTCGCCCACTGGTTGCACGTGCATCGCGAGTTCTCCGCGCCTCCATTCCGGGTGGAGAGCTTCGAGCTCTATTCGAGTGAGCTGCATCCAAGCGGGGCCTCCCACACGTTAATTCGAAGCTTCCCGCTCACTTCGAAACCATGATTGTCATCCGCCGGCTCGTCGACCGTCACCGTGCTTACACGGGAATTTTCCTGCCCGGTGAAGCGCCGAAGATATTTCCCACGAGCGATTACGAGCATGCCCGGATCACGCAGATTTACCTGCAAGACCGGGCTTACGACGGAGTGGCCAACGACTTTACGGACTTCGACCTGAGGTCCGGCGCACACGCCCTGAAACGCGGCCAATAAAAAACCGCCACGGTAGAAGCCGGGGCGGTTGTCGGGCCTCACGATTCGGCGGCTCAGCGCCGGCCCGATCCACGGTGGCGATCATCGTCCCGGCCGCGGGACCCATGACCGTGATGGGAATCGTGACCATGGCCGTAACGCGGAGCCGGAACGCAAACCGGAGCCGGAGCGTAACGTGGCACATAGCGGGGAGCCGGTGCGTAACGAGGACCGGAGTAAAATCCAAAACTGACGACCGGGGGACGCACATAAACCACGCGCGGCGGAGCCGGCACGTAGACGACCTGCGGAGCGCGCTCCACGTAGACCACCTGCGGCGAGCGCTCCATGTAAACCACCTGGGGCGGCGCATGCACGACCTGTGACGCCGAATAATCACTCAAGGTCGGTGCCATCGGAACCATTGGCGCGTGGGAAATGACCGGAGCGGTCGCAACCGGATAGCTGGGCTGGCTGTACACGGTTTGTCCATACACCGCCTGGCCATACCCGGAATTTTGGTACACCGGAGACTGGTACACCGGAGGCTGGTAAGCGACTTCCGGAGGTCGCAGGGCGGCACCAATGAGCGCACCCGCCGCGGCCCCGATCACGGCGCCTTGCGCCCAGCGATCGCCGTTATGCCCGCCAATCAGGCCGCCGGCGACAGCGCCAACGACCGCACCGCTGCCCACCGAGGGCCGGAACAATTGCTGCGCATGGGAGGCCGAGACACCCGCCAGCGCGATCGTGACTGTTACGAGGATGGTTTTCATTCCAAGGCTCAGACGCGGGTCAACCCAACGATATTCAAATAATTTCGCCCCGCGCAAGAGGACCGCATCCTTGGACTGAAGGTCATTTGACGGCACGCCGATCGATCAGCCGCTTATCGCATCCGGCCGAATAACCAAACCGCCAGCGTTCCCATGGCCGCATGCGGCAGCCACGCCGCGATCAGCGGGTCGACGATCTGCCGCGTGGCCAGCGACATCGAGAAACTCGTAAAGACGTAGTAGAGAAAAAAGAGACCGATCGACTTCGAGACACCCACGGCCGCATTCACCCGTACGCCGGTGACGGAAAACGGAATGGCGAGCGCGATCACAATGAACGGCGTAATCGTCTCCGCAACCAGGCTGTAATACCGCACCGCATACGCCGGTTCCTTCGGACTGCCCTCAAGACGCAAGTGAGCCAGAAGGTCGCGGAGTTCCCACAGTGAAAGATGCGACGGTTTACGATCGATCAGCAACATGAGTTCCGGATCCTCATCGTAGTTCGGCGCAAAGTACTCGGCGAACGGATCAGATCCGACGAGTTCGCCTGTCTCCTTGGTGAAAGTCAGCACGCGGCCTTCCTTGAACATCCACCCGCTCCGTCCCGGCACAGACCAGCCTTCCTTCGCCACGATGCGCCGCATTTCCCGGCGCTCGGGGTCCAACTCCGACACGGACAGGCCGAAACCACGGTCGAGCGCTTTGCTGTAGCGATTGAAAAACCACATGCGCCCGGCGGGCGGATTGTCGAAGGCGACACTGTAAACCGCCCCAATCTGATCCGCCGCCAAGGCGCGGACCGATTCATCGCGAAACTGCAATTCGTCGCGCATTTTCCGCGAGGCCTCGACCGACCAGGGCACGATCGTGGTGTTGAGCCACCACGCCGCGCCGCATGCGAGGACCGCCACGGCCCAGATCGGCGCGGTCAGGCGGGCGAAACCCACGCCAGCCGCGCGCATCGCGGTCAGCTCGTTCCCGCGATGCAGTTTTCCGAGCGCATACAATAACGAAACGAGCAGCGCGAGCGGCAGCACCACGGTGAGAAACTCCGGCATCTTCACCAGCAGGTAGCGCCAAAACACACTCCCGCGCGCACCGAGCTCACGCAGTTCGCGAAAGTCATCGTAGAGCACCTGAACGAGCAGCAGCCCGCACATCGCCGCCAGCACCATGCCGAGGATCTGCAACCACTCACGCAAGAGGTGCCGGTCAAAGGTGTTCATCCTGCCATCAAAGGCCCCCATCTCGCGACGGAAAGCCCAAACCCGCCAATCTCCCGGCAAATTTACGGCACGCAGCCTGCGCCAGAGTTTACTAACGGTTCACGCCTGCACAGTTTGATTGAAACCCAGCCTGCGCTCTCTTTGCCTCGCCTCGTCCCCAACCTTTTCGTCCATCATGCTGATCCATCGTCGCCACTTTTGCCTTTCGCTTCTCGCTCTTGCTGCTCTCGCGTTTCCGGGATGCACAAAGACCAGCGATACCATAAAGATCGGCGAATTTGCCTCGCTGACCGGCAAGGAAGCCGCCTTCGGCCAGTCGTCCCACAAGGGCACGCTCCTCGCCGTCGAAGAGGCCAACGCGGCGGGCGGAGTCTTGGGCAAAAAGCTTCAACTCGTCACCGAGGACAACCAGTCCAAGGCCGGCGAGTCGGCCACGATCGTTAAGAAACTCATCTCGCGTGACAAAGTCGTGGCGATCCTCGGCGAGGTCGCTTCGAGTCGCTCGATCGAGGCTGCGCCCATCGCGCAGTCAGCCAGGATTCCGCAAATTTCACCGTCGTCCACGAATCCGGCTGTCACAGAAACCGGTGACTATATTTTCCGCGTTTGCTTCATCGATCCCTTTCAAGGTGTCGTGATGGCCAAGTTCGCGAAGGACACCCTCAAGGTCCGCCGCGTCGCGGTTCTCACGTCCGTCTCCTCCGCCTACAGCGTGGGCCTTGCCCGCTACTTCAAGGAAAAGTTCACCGCCGACGGCGGCGTCGTCGCCATCGAACAGCGCTACTCGGAAGGCGACCGGGATTTCAAGGCGCAGCTGACTGCCGTGCGCGCGGCCGGCATCGAAGGCATCTTCGTTCCCGGTTACTACACCGAGGCGGCCTTGATCTGCAAACAAGCGAAGGATCTGGGGATCAACGTTCCCATCTTTGGCGGCGACGGCTGGGAAGCCCCACAGCTGGTTGAAATTGGCGGGGCCGCCGTCGAAGGCGCGTACTACTCGACCCATTACTCGCCGGAAAACCAGACGCCCGCAGTGACCACGTTCCTGGCGAACTACAAGCAGCGCTGGAACAACGAAGTCCCCGACGCAATGGCCGCCCTCGGTTACGATTCCGCCAATGTGCTGATCGATGCGATCAAGCGCGCTGGCACCACGGACGGCCCCGCGCTCCGCGACGCGATTGCGGCCACCAAAGGCTACGTCGGCGTGACGGGTACCACCAACCTCGATGCGCAGCGCAACGCCAGCAAACCGGCCGTCGTGATCACGATCAAAGACGGCAAATTCCGTTTCGTTGAGTCCGTGGCGCCCTGAGGCGCGCGACCGCCCGGGTCGTAATCAGCGGCCGGCGTCCGGCGGCACCGCCCGTCTCCCGATCTAAGCGCGAGACGCATCGGGAGGCGTGACGCGCCGCGGGTTTAGGTCTTCCAACTTTCAGCTTTCAACCTTCAACTCGCGGCCTCCGTGTCCGAATTTCTCCAGCAACTGCTCAATGGCCTGTCGCTCGGCGCAATCTATGCCTTGATCGCGCTCGGCTACACGATGGTTTATGGCGTATTGCGCTTCATCAACTTCGCCCATGCCGATGTCTTCATGGTGGGAGCGTTCATCGGTTACTATATGGGACGCATCGTGCCGGAAGGCACCATCTGGGGCGGCACGATCGCGCTCGTGGTCGCGATGCTGGGATGCGCGCTCCTCGGCATCCTGATCGAGCGCTTCGCCTATCGTCCTTTGCGCGGCGCCGCGACCCTCAACGTGCTGATCACCGCCATCGGCGTGTCATTGTTCCTTCAATACACGGGGCAACGCTTCTTTGGGGCCGCGCCCCGCGCGTTCCCTCCCCTCTTTCCGGTCAAGATGTTCAACCTCGGCGGGCTCGTGATCTCCACCAATCAGCTACTCGTCATTTTCGTCGCGACGCTCCTCATGGTCGCCCTCCAGTTCATCGTCCAAAAGACCAAGATCGGCACCGCCATGCGGGCCGTTTCCCTCAACCCGAAAGCCGCCCAGCTCGTCGGCGTAAACATCGATGTGGTCATCTCGTTCACCTTCGGCCTCGGGTCGGCGTTGGCCGCCGCCGGCGGAATTCTCTACGCGCTGAACTACCCGTCGATCGATCCACTAATGGGCGTGATGCCGGGCTTGAAGGCGTTCGTCGCCGCGATTCTGGGCGGGATCGGCAATATCCCGGGCGCCGCTTTGGGCGGCCTGCTGCTCGGCACGGTGGAAACCTTCGTCGGCGGCAGCCAGTTCTCCACTTACAAGGATGCGATCGCCTTCGCGATTCTCATCATCATCCTGCTCTTCCGGCCCGCCGGCCTGCTGGGGCGGTTTACCGTGGAGAAAGTCTGAGCCATGCCGAAACCGCACCTCGCGCTCCTTGGCGCGCTGCTCGTCGCCTTTGGCCTCTCCCACTTCTCCGGCGCCATCGACCCCTACCATCTCGATGTCCTCACTGGCGTTGGCATCAATGTGCTGCTCGCCGTCTCCCTGAATCTCGTCAACGGCTTCACCGGACAATTCTCCCTCGGCCACGCCGGCTTCATGTCGGTCGGTGCGTACCTTTCGGCCGCGGTATCCCTTTTCCTCGCACCGCAGCTATTCGGCGATCTGGCCAGCGCCGGGGCACTGCAACAGGGCCTCGCTTGCCTGCTCGCGCTGCTTGTCGGTGGCCTCTGCGCCGCGCTCGCGGGACTCGTCGTGGGTGTTCCCTCACTCCGACTCCGGGGCGATTATCTCGCGCTGGTCACACTCGGTTTCGGTGAGATCATCCGCGTCACATTCCAAAACGTGCCGTCGCTCGGCGGGGCACTCGGGCTCCATGGCATCCCTGCCTTCACCTCGATCTTCTGGGTTCTCGCCTCCGTCGCGATTGCGATTTTCGTCGTCACCTGCCTGGTGCATTCCACTTATGGCCGCGGATTCCTCGCCACGCGGGATGATGAGATCGCGAGCGCGGCCGTCGGGCTCAACACGACCCGTTATAAGATCGTGGCGTTCGTCGTCGCCGCGTTTTTCGCCGGCATTGCGGGCGGACTGTACGGACACTTCAAGCAGTCGATCACGCCCACCGCTTTTGATTTCGCCAAGAGCATCGAGATCGTCGTCATGGTGATCCTCGGTGGCATGGGCAACACGGTCGGCGTGATCATCGCCGCGATTCTCCTCACGCTCCTCCCCGAGCTCCTGCGGCCCATCGCCGAGTACCGCATGATCATTTATTCACTGTTGCTAATCCTGCTGATGATCCTCCGCCCGCAAGGCCTGCTCAATATCCGCGGGTTGTCCCCCCGCAAACACCCTTCATGAACCCCAACGACCCCGTAGAAATCGAAGTCTGGCACGGCACGCCTTCACAGTGGATTAATGTTGGCACGTACCTTTTTTGTCCCGTTCTCGCCGCGGGCATTGTCGCGGCCTATTATTTGATCCCGGAGTTGGAATCCAATCCCCTGGTTTTGGCGGGATTGATCGTCCCCGTCTTTTGGGCGCTGACCCGCTATATTGGAACACGCTGCAAGCGCTATGTCATCACCTCTCAGCGGGTGAAGGTGACCACCGGGCTGCTCTCCCGGCACACGAACGAGATCGAGCTGTATCGGGTCCGTGACTACTCCGTGGTTGAACCGTTTTGGCTTCGTCTCGTTGGCTGCGGAAATATCATTCTCCTCACTTCCGATCGCACCAACCCGCAAATTGTCCTCCACGCGGTCCCCGGAGTGACCGCGCTGAAGGACGAGATCCGGAAACACACGGAACAAATGCGGCAACGTCGCGGGGTCCGCGATCTCGAGATCGACTCTCCGCCTCCGACCTGATGGCCGCGCTGCTCCAACTCGAAAACGTCACAATTCGTTTCGGCGGTCTCACGGCGGTGAACGCCGTCAACTTCGTCGTGAACGAAGGTGAACTCTGCGGGCTCATCGGCCCCAACGGCGCCGGCAAGACCACCGTGTTCAATTTAATCACCGGGGTCTATCCACCGACCGAGGGCGTGATCACCTTCAATGGACGCAATCTGCGCGGATTGCGCGTCGACCAGATCGTCACCTTCGGCATCGCGCGGACGTTTCAGAATATCCGCCTCTTCGGCTCGCTGACGGTTTTTGATAATGTGCGCGTCGCCTGCAATCTGCACCGCCAGACGAGTCCTTTCCAGACGCTCATCCGGCTCGGAACGTTCCAGGACGAAGAGGCCGCGTTTACCCGTCGCGTGGAGGAACTGTTGGAGATCTTTAATCTCGCTCGCTTTCGCAATGCAGAGGCCCGCAGCCTGCCCTACGGCGAACAGCGTCGGCTCGAAATCGTCCGCTGCCTCGCGACCAAACCCAGGCTCCTCCTCCTCGACGAACCGGCCGCCGGGATGAATCCGACCGAGAAGGTTGAGCTCGTCCGCCTGATTCAGCAGGTGCAAAAACAATTCAACCTCTCGGTCCTGCTCGTGGAACACTCGATGAAGGTCGTCATGAGCTGCTGCCAGCGGATCGCGGTGCTCGATTACGGAGTGAAGATCGCCGACGGCACGCCGGCCGGGATTCAGGCCGATCCCAAAGTGATCGAGGCCTACCTCGGCGAGGACCACCACACCGGTTTGTCCCACCACTGATCCCGCTTCGCCGCGCCGTCTCCTTGCTCCGGATGTCCTCTCCCTCGCCTGATTTTTCCCGCGCCCCGACGCTTAGAGCAACGATGCTCAGCATCACCGACCTCCACGTTTCGTACGGCGCGATCGCGGCGCTGAGCGGGATCACCTTCGACATCAAAGTCGGCGACATCGTCACCCTGATCGGCGGCAACGGCGCCGGGAAAACCACGACGCTCCGCACCGTGTCGGGTTTGCTGAAGCCCAAGAGCGGCAGGGTCACGTTCAACGCGCAGGATATTACCGCGCTCCCCCCCCACCTGATCGTGGGCCGCGGGCTCTGTCATGTACCGGAAGGGCGCATGATTTTTTCCAACCTCACCGTCGACGAGAACCTCGCGATGGGAGCGTACCTGCAGACCAACGCCGCGTTGAATGCAAAGAACCGCGACTACGTTTTCTCCATTTTTCCCCGGCTCAAGGAACGGGTTTATCAAACGGCGGGCACATTGTCCGGGGGTGAACAACAGATGCTCGCCATCGGCCGCGCGTTGATGAGCAATCCCAAATTCCTCATGCTCGACGAGCCGTCGCTCGGCATCGCCCCGCGACTGATCAGGACGATTTTCGAGAAGATCGTGGAGATCAACCGCGACCAGGGCATCACGATCCTGCTGGTGGAGCAGAACGCCAATCTCGCCCTGGAAATCTCCACCTACGCGTACGTCCTCGAGACCGGCCACATCGTGATGCAGGGTGAAAGTAAAACACTGCGCGTGGACCCGCGCCTGAAAGCGACGTATCTAGGAGGTTGATACCGCCGGGGGAGGTCCGGACTCCGCCCCCGGCCGCAATACCGACCCGCAGAGGCCGTCGCTCCACGCGGAGTGCGTTCCCAGCGCTTGCCGGAGCTCGAAGCGGAACTGATTCCGAACATCCCTCAGTCCGGCCCGCGCGGCTCGGCCATGGTCGCCAGGGTCCGCGCGCCCGCGGCCTCCACTTCCGCGGCCGGTCCCACCGCATCCGTTTTCCGAGCACTGCACTCGAGATGCATCCCGGTCCACAAGGGCGAATGACAGGTGTTCGACGACACGGCAAAATCCTGAAATCCCGCCAGCTCCATCAACCGCTCGATCTCCGCCCGCGTGTGATTGAACACCGGCACACCCGCCTCCGCCCGCGCGGCCATTCGGCGCTGGATCGCACCGGGCAGCACCGGCAACACCGCCGCCTTCAACGATTGCTTGAGCCGGTGGGAGCGCCCCATTTCACGTTTCTCAATCGCATCAAAGTACAACCGCCCGCCCGGCGCCAGCCAGTGCGCGAGCCGCTGACCCAACTCGTCCGTCAGCGCCGCTCCGTATCCGAAAACACCCAGCGAGTAGATGAAATCGAACGACGCCGGGTCGAAGCTGATCTCGTAGAGATTGGCGCGGATCAGCCGGATTTCGCGAGCGGTGACATCGCTCCCGTGCACCGGATGTTCCGCCTGCTTCAACATCTCCGCGGAAATATCCGTACCCACCAGCAACTGCGGGTGGTCGAGCCAGTGAAAATACCGCCCCGTCCCGCAGCCAAGTTCGAGTACCCGGGTCGGATGCGGAAACGAGCGACAAATGCGGCGGAGATTCCCGCCGAGTCGCTGATGATTCTCACTCTGCGCCTCGATTTCGTCGTCATGCCGGTACTGCGGCGCGCCGCGATCGTAGTCCGCGGCAATCCTGGCTCCAAAGCGTCGGTGGTCCATAGGGTTTCTCCAAGTGAGCAAGATCCTAGCGCGTTCTCCGGCATCCCGCAGGTAGGCGATCACCCACCTGCGTGACAGGGCTCGAGCCGGGACCAGCCCAACCTGCGATCAAGAGAACCAGCGATCGAACCGCGGCGCCGTGGAGGCATTGGCTTCAGGCCGGAGAAGCGTATCCGTGAACTGATCACAACCATGGTGTTGTGCGTAGTTTTTCGAAGTTGCCGCTGCCCACCGGCCAACGTCCGGCAAATTGACCGCGCAAGATTTTCCCGGCGTCCGCGTGATCAGCCTCGTCGGCGCGTTTCAGATCCACCACGTTTTCGGATCCTCGGCGCCGTTTTGCGATTCGTCGCGCCGCGGCGTTCTTCTCGTTCTTACCCGCATGAAACTCCTACCCATCATCCTGGCTTGGGCGTGCTCGGCCGTGGCGGCACTCGCCGCCGCCGTGACGTCACCGAACGAACATTTCGGCTTCGCCATCGGAGACGACTATCACCTCGCCACATATACGCAGACGGAAGCGTATTTCAAAAAGGTGGCGGAGCAGAGTGATCGCGCCCGCTTGGTCGACATGGGGCGGACGGAGGAAGGGCGGACGCAATGGATGCTGGTGTTCTCCGCGCCGGAAAACCTCGCGAAACTTGACCATTATAAAAGCATCGCCCAGCAACTCGCCCGCGCGGAGGGCCTGACGGATGCGCAGGCGAAAGCGCTCGCGGCGGAGGGAAAGGCCGTGATCTGGATCGACGGTGGACTGCACGCGAGCGAAACGGTGGGCACCCACCAGTTGATCGAAACGGTTTGGCAACTTGCGAGCGCGACGGATGCCGAGATGGAACGAATCCTGAAGGACGTGATCATCCTCTGCGTCCACGCGAATCCGGACGGTCAGGAACTCGTGAGCAACTGGTATATGCGCGAACCCGATCCGAGGAAGCGCATCCTGACGACCACTCCGCGGCTGTACCAGAAATACATCGGGCACGACAACAACCGGGACTTTTTCATGTCGGCCATGAAGGAATCGACGAACATGAACCGGCAGCTCTATCTGGAGTGGTTTCCCCAGGTCGTCTACAACCACCATCAATCGGGGCCGGCCGGCACGGTGATGTTCGTGCCACCCTTTCGTGATCCCTTCAATCATGTCTACGACCCGCTGGTCATCGTCGGGGTGGAGACCTTCGGGAACGCCATTCAAAGTCGTTTTCTCCAGGAAGGAAAACCCGGAGCAACGTCCCGCAGCGGCGCCAACTACTCGACCTGGTGGAACGGTGGTCTCCGCACCACCGCCTATTTTCACAATATGATCGGATTGCTCACCGAAGTGATCGGTAACCCGACCCCGATGCAGATACCGTTCATCGCACGCCGCCAGCTGGCCTCGAATGATCTGGTGGCACCGATCGCGCCGCAAGCCTGGCATTTTCGACAATCGATCGACTATTCCCTCTCCGCCAACCGGGCCATTCTCGACCAGGCTTCCCGGTATCGCGAAGTCCTCCTGTATAATATCTATCTCATGGCACGAAATGCGATCGATCGCGGTAGCCGGGACCATTGGACGACCCGTCCCGGTCGGCTCGACGAAATTGTAAAGCTCGCGGCCGCGGAGCGAGCCGGCACGGTCTCCCCACCTTCCGAGGAAACGGGAGAGTCGACTTCCACCTCTCCGGAGCGACTGGCGGCCAAATATTGGGAGTTGTTGCGCAAACCGGAGTGGCGCGATCCCCGCGGCTATATCATTCCCGCGGACCAACCCGACTTTCCCACGGCGGTAAAATTCATCAACGCCCTGGTGAAGGGCGGAGTCGCGATTCATCGGGCCACGCACGATTTCGAAACAGCGGGGCGCCGTTATCCGGCGGGCTCCTATATCGTCAAGACCGCGCAGGCTTTTCGCCCGCACGTCCTTGATCTGTTCGAGCCGCAGGACCATCCCAATGATTTTCGGGTCGAGGGCGGACCGCCCACGAAACCGTACGACGTCGCGGGTTGGACCCTGGCCTTTCAGATGGGCGTTAAATTTGACCGCATGCTCGAAGGCTTCGAAGGTCCGTTCGAGCGTTTGCCTTACGGCCAGCTGCAATCTCCACCGACCCGCCAGATCGAAGGAGCGGGAAAAGTCGCGGGTTTTCTGGTGGACCATCGGGTGAATGATAGCGCGGTCCTGGTGAACCGCTTGCTGAAGGCCGGCGTGGACGTGTTCCGCCTCCAGCGCACTCCGGCGGCCTCACAAAGGGAGTTACCCGCCTACTACGTTCCCGACCGGGGCTCCGCCCGCGTCCTCGTTACCGAGGCGGCCTCCCTGCTCGGCCTGGCGGTGCAAACGGTGGCGACTCCGCCTCCCGCGAGCACGCTCACTACCTTGCGACCGGTCCGCATTGCGCTCTGGGATCGGTTTGGCGGATCGATGCCATCCGGTTGGACGCGCTGGTTGCTGGAGCAATTCGAGTTTCCCTTTGAAGTGATCTATTCGGATCGAATCGATGCGGGGAAACTACGCGAAGACTATGATGCGATTATTTTCGTCTCCGCGGCGATTCCCGCCCACGGCGTCCGCCCCCCGCCGATGGCGCGGCCCCGCCATCTCCCGGCGGAATACGAAACCTGGATCGGCCGGATCACACCCGACAAATCAGTGCCCCCTTTGAAGCAATTTCTGACTGCCGGTGGATCGGTGATCACCATCGGTTCCTCGACCAATCTTGCCTACCATTTGGCCCTACCCCTGCAGAGTGCGCTCACCGAGCGCACCGCCGACGGGAGGCTTCGCAGTCTTCCCGACGAAAAGTTCTACGTGCCCGGCAGTATCCTGGAAGCCAAACTCGATCTGACGCACCCCCTGGCGTGGGGCATGTCCGAGCGGGCTGATTTTTACTTCGACCGCAGCGCGGCCTTTCGGCTGCCAACAGACGCCGCCGCGAGGGGAATCAAGCCGGTGGCGTGGTTTGACTCGGATCAGCCACTGCGCAGCGGCTGGGCGTGGGGCCAGGGCCATCTGAAGGATGCGGTGACGATCGCGACCGCAGAGGTGGGAGCCGGCACGTTGTATTTACTCGGCAGCGAAGTGGCCTTCCGCGGACAAACCCATGGCACGTTTAAGCTCCTGTTCAACGCGCTCTATCTGGCGACCGCTCAACCAGCGGCAAAACCATAACCAGCGGCGGCCCTTGGCAACGCGCGATGATCTTGAGGGCGTTGCTCCGCTGCCTGAGACGCCTCCGAGCCAAGGGCCGTTTGCTCAAATCGCGGCGCGGATTCGCCGATGCCGGCACCTCCTTATCGCATTAAATCGGCGATATAGGTTATACTCTTGAAGATCAGCGTAAGGCAGCGTTGAACTAGGAAGTTCCCCTGATTGAAATGAGTTTTCTCGATCGTCTCCGGCCGAAATGGCAGCACTCAAATCCCGCCATTCGCGAGCAAGCCATCCATGGTATTCGCGACCAGGAGATCCTCACAAGAATTGCATGTGACGATGCGGCCGAATCCGTTCGGCTCGCTGCTATTCTGAAGCTCACGGACCAAGCCTTGCTGGCACGTATCGCCTGCGGATCGGATGGCTTGGCGGTTCCAGCGGCAAAACGAGTCACGGATGCGAACCAGATCACCACGATCGCATTCAACGCGAGTCTCAGCGAAGCGCGTCGTCTGGCGGTCGATCAAATCACTGACAACGTGGCGCTTCACCGGATCGCCACGTCGGATATTGATCCATGGATCCGAGCCAGAGCGAGAAACAAGCGTCTGGGCCCCGACGCCAAGCGCGACTTTATTCGAGGCGAATTGGTTAAACTGCGGCTGGCCGAGCAAACCGCGCGAGACGTTGGGGAAATTTGCGGTAGCTTGGAGGACATTTGCGAGCACCTGGCTGGCGAAGGCCCGTTTCGGATCAACGGTGGCATTGATCAAAATCGGGAAACCAACCCATTGGACGAGGGCCCGGTAAATTCTGACCGGGCGCAGTTTCTCGCGTCCCGGCAGGAAGCCTTGAATCAGGCAGCAACGGAACCGGGGGTTAACGTTTATTATGAAATCATAGTCTGGCGTTCGGAAAATAACACCTACGAATTTCGAAAAGAAGAGAAGCGACTTGCCGTCACACCGGATTCAAGCCGCTGGAGCCAAGTCTCCAACGGGGAAACAAACGAGAGCCCGCCAGCACAATCCCAAGTTACACGATAATCAACCGATCCCCTCCGCTTTGCTGTCGAAGCTGTGCCCTGAATTCCGACTCCGTGTCGCCAATCAAAACTCATCTCTGCAACCCGGGAAGCGGTCGTTTTTGCCCGATTCGTTCGACCCGATAGACCGGTTTTACACGCGGCACGTTAACGGCGATAGAAATCACAGTTGACATCACTCGCGGCTTCGTGAGTTTTTCCACCTCCTGGGTTTCGGCTTCCTAGCTCAATGGTAGAGCAGCTGACTCTTAATCAGTTGGTTCGGGGTTCGAGTCCCCGGGGAGCCACCATCCTGTGTGACCAGCCACATGGATGGATCAAACCAGGGTGTTGTTCTTGTTTTTTCCCAGTCCGACATGGCAAGCGCAGGTCGCCTAAGCCGGCGTAGCTCAATGGTAGAGCACCTGTTTTGTAAACAGGCGGTTGCGGGTTCGAATCCCATCGCCGGCTCCAAGCAACGCTGGTTTTCCTCATCCGCGCGACGCCACGTTCGCCAAGGTTATTTCACTGCCCGATTGTGTAATGGTAGCACAACGGATTCTGACTCCGTTTGTCTAGGTTCGACTCCTAGTCGGGCAGCCAACCTTCTTAAAATTCACCGCGTTACAAAACCGCCTAAGTCGGGCAATGTACCACTCATGGCTGCCACGTTTGCGCTCCGGACGCATCGGGTTTTCACCTGAGCGCATTGCAAAAATAAATTTCCGACTAACCTCCAAACAAAGTAAGTTGACAGCCAACTTTTGATAAACCCTAGTTCGCGATCTCCTGTATTCCCCCCCCAAAATTCCCCTCAGCACGAAGCTGAAAAATTTCGCCCTTTTTGATACTCAAAGCTAAATCGCTCGGCATGCTTCCTGCAAAAGGAACAACTGCAATTGGCCTAGTTATAAGTAATTGGCAATAGCCCTTCGCTGCCGAGGCGGAAATGGCCAGTACCGTTTCAGCTTCTTCGCGAATCCTCGAATTTTTCTTTCTTCAAACCCAACACTTCTGCTCTAAACCGTTTTTCATCCTATGATCATCCAAAGTCTCCCCCTCGCGATTCTGCTCGGCGACGCCTCCTTGATGGACCTTTTCATCATGGGCGAATGGATCATGTGGCCAATGATCCTCGTATCATTCCTCATGATGACAGTGGTAGTGGAACGTATTCTGTTCATCATCCGCGAAAACGCTAGCCGCGAACCAGAAGTCGTTGAGAAGATGCTCGAAGCCGTAGAGCGCCGCGACATCGAGGGCGCCCTGGCGATCGGACGTAAGAGCAAGGACTTCATCGCCAAGATCCTGGTCTACAGCTTGACCAACCGCGATTACTCGCTTTCCAACGCCTTCATTCGCGCCTCGGGTCAAGAACTCGGGCGATTCAGCCAGGGTATTGCGACACTCGACACCTGTATCACCGCCGCTCCTCTCCTCGGTCTTCTGGGTACGGTCACAGGTATGATGCGTACCTTCGGAGCTCTGGGTGGTGGCGACGTCGGAGCAGCCGCCGGTGCCATCACCGGTGGTGTAGCTGAAGCGCTTATCGCCACAGCTGCCGGTCTCGCGGTCGCCGTAATCGGCCTCTTCCCGTTCAACTACTTGATTGCTCGCGCCGAACAGGCGAAGCAGGAAGTGGCCGACGTGTCGCACGCTCTGGAGATTCTCCTCAAGAAGGGCGAAACAACCGTCCCCTTCAATCGCTAATTCTTTTCTAAGAATTAGTCTCCCCGCGCGTCGAACCAGCAGAAGCCCTTTCAAACTATGGCCGGATCATCAGGTGCAAGCAGTGGCGGCAAAAAGAAAGCCCGCATTGAGATCATTCCGCTCATTGACGTTATCTTCTTTCTGCTCGCGACGTTCGTCTTGTTCACGCTCTCGCTGAACAAGTCCGACGGTATCACCGGAATCATGCTTCCCCAAGCAGAAACCGGAGAACCTCGGGACCCTTCAGGCACTGTCACCATCTCGGTGACAGATGCCGGTACCATCGCTTGGAACAAGGACTTCGTTAATTTGGCTGAATTCATCGATCGTCTCCGTGCCTACAAAGCCGCGGAGCCCGATGGTCGGATTCTAATCAATGGTGACGAGGGTGCCTACTTCAATGCAGCGCTCTACGTCTTCGACGAAGCTCGGAAAACAGGCTTTCAGAAAATCTTTATCGAAACCAAAGTTCGTCCCGCCGGCCAGTGAGGCGTCACGGCTAACCCACAATCTCCATGGCCGGTTCCAGTCCTAAAGCACAGGAAGGCAAAAAGAAGGCGCGCATCGAAATCATCCCGTTGATCGATGTCATTTTCTTCCTTCTTGCCACCTTCGTATTGTTTACCCTTTCGCTCAGCCGCATCACATCGATTCCGGTCACCCTGCCCAAGGCCGATCCGACCGCGCAGCAGCCCAAGGAAGACACGACCCTCTACCTCCAGGTGTCAGACGAAGGTACCTACTACTGGAAAGTCGGAATGAATACGCAACCCGAACTGGTTTCACCCAGCGAGATTGCTCCCCGGCTCAGCGACTATCGGAATACCTTCAATACATCGGCACGTGTTCTCGTTCGCGGTGACAACCGCGCCCGTTTCGGGGCGGCTGTATTTGCCCTAGACGAAATCCGGAAAGCGGGTATCGAGCAAGTCTCCGTCGAAACCGTCTCAAGCCAGACTGCCCGCTAACCCGTAACTATCATGAGTCGCGATCTCATCATCGGCATCCTAATTTCAGTCGGCCTTCACCTTGCACTTCTCTTTGGCGATCGGCTCGTACCCGAGAAGCCACCGGTGGTGAAGGTCGAGGAAGTAGAAGAAAAGATCCAGCTCCTCGAGATGCCTCCCATGGAGGAAATTGAGCCAGAAATCGTCGAGACGAACGAAGAAGTTGTTCCGCTCGATCTGGCTCCTCCCATGCAGCAAGATGTGCCGCAACTCGCGACGCCTGACTCATTTGTTCAAAAGATCCAACCACCGCCACCCGACAATGTAACCATCTCGGCTAACATGAACATTGTTCCCGAAATCCGGGATCCAAACATGTTCCGCGGCATGAAGGTATTCGACATCTCCATGTTGGACCAGATCCCCGTTCCACGTTTCCAAGCCCGTCCGCAATATCCCTTCGAAATGCGTCGCGCTGGAATCGCCGGCGAGGTAGTCGTCGACTTCATTGTCGATACCAGTGGTGACGTTCAGAACGCCTACGCTATTCGCTCCTCCCAACGTGAGTTCGAGGCAAGTGCCATTCAGGCTGTCAGCAAGTGGAAATTCAAACCGGGCCGCAAAGGCGGTCGCGACGTTCCCACCCACATGCAGGTGCCGATCGTCTTCACCCTCAACGAGGAATAACCCGTCGTGAAGTCTCAAAGCTCCATTTCAGTTCTACGCCGCCTCCGCGCGGCAAGTTTAGCCGCCGCGATCATCCTCTCCGCTGGGATTAGCAATGCCCAACCGAAGAAGGAACATAGCGTTAGTGAGAAAACCCAGGAGGCCTTTGGAAAGCTGAAGCCGCTCCAGGACACCCAAAACTACGCCGGCATGCTCGTATTGCTAAACGGAGTACAGGTGGTTCCCGAAAGCTATGATGAAGCGTTGATCCTGGATATGAAGGCCAAGATTTATGCGATGACGAACGAGTTTGGAAAAGCCATTCCACCCTGGGAGCGTGCGATCCAAATTTCCGACAAGGCCGGGTACTTTCCAGAAAAGCAGACCTTGGAAACGGTATCGCTGCTGGCGCAGCTTTACGCGCAAGAAGGTTCGCAAAGCAAGGACCCCAAGCTCCAACAGGAGTATTTTGGGAAATCCATCACGTATTTCCGCCGGTTCTTCGAGAAGACGCCCAAGCCCACCCCGGAGAACATGATGGCCTATGCCTCGATTCTCTATTACAAGGCAGTCGCTGATCCGAACAATGTCGATCAGGCCGCTCTGAAAGAAGCGCGCACGATTGTCGAAAAAGGTCTGTCGAGTGCAATTAAACCAAGAGAAGGATTCTACCAGCTTCTCCTGACGTTGCAGCAACAGCAAAACGACCTGGCAGGCTCCACTGAAATTCTTGAGCTGCTCCTCAAGCAGTCTCCGAATAAAAAGGATTTCTGGCAGTTGTTGATGGCGAGTTACCTTCAGCTTTCGGACAAAGCCAGGGAAGACCCGACGCTCTCCCGCGAGTATCTTGTCCGCGCGATTGTTACTGCCGAACGAGCCCTCGCACTCGGCTTCCTCAATACGCCGAAGGACAATATGAATTTGGTTTCGCTTTACCTGATGGCGAACCAGTTCACCAAGGGTACAGAGCTTCTCTACACGGGCATGAAGAGCGGAAAGATCGAGTCCGAGCCAAATAACTGGCGCGTCCTTGGACGCTACTACCTCGAAGCGAATCTGAATAAGGAAGCCATCTCAGTTCTGGAGGAAGCAGCCAAGCTGTTCCCGAAGAACGGTGAAATTGAACTCCAGCTTGCTCAGATCTATCTGCAAATAGAGAAACCTCGCGAAGCCCTGCGCCACGCGAAGGCGGCAATCGAGAAAGGAAACTTCGAAAGTACCAAACCCTTTTCCGTTCACTACCTGATAGCGTATACAGCCTACGAGTTGGGTGATTTGGACGAATCTCAACGAGCCATCAAGATAGCCGAGACGTTCCCAGAAGCAGAAAAAGACGCTCAGTTCCCAAAACTTCGTACTGTTGTTATGGAGTCTCTCGCTGAACGTCAGGCCAACCAAGAATCCCAAGAAGTCAAAGATGCCAAGAAAGCCCCTCAGAAGAAAGCCTGAGCCCATCACCTGAGCCTAACACTTATCCCATGAAGAAAAGTTACGTCTATTTTATTGTTCCGTTTGTCGCAATGCTGGTGTTTTTCTTTGGTTTCTATTGGAACGCCCATAAGGATTTCGAGCAGCGCGGAGTGGACAAAGGACGCATCGCTCGCGAAGCCAAAGACGCGAAACTCCGCAAGGAATTTCAAGACCGCGAGGTCGCCGTGAAATCGGCCATCGAACTTCAAGAGAAGCGCAAGGTTGAGAAGAAGCTCCGTGACGAGAAGGAAACTCGCGACAAGGAAGAACGGGAAAACGCCCGCCAAGCCCGCGAAAAAGCCGCTCGTGACGCCGATAAATTCGAAGCGACCGTCAAACGCTTTCAGAAGGAGATCGAGATCGAGAAGAAGGAGATCGTCGAGGTGCAAGCCGAGCGTAAGCAGACCGTCGATGAGCAGGCATTCCTCCGTGAGTACGTTAAAAAAGCCGAAGACAACCGTCGCAATCTCGCCGGGGTACTTGAGCGGATTGACGCCGCCGACAAAGCCGCAGAGGCCGCCGCCCGGGCTGCCGCTGCCGCCGCTACTGCCGCCGCCAAAAAGTAATCTCCTCTCCCCTCTCTAAATGAAAAAGTGGATCTACCTTATCGTTCCGGTCATCATGATGGCCGGTTTCCTCTTCATCTACTTCGGTCACGTTGAGACGATGCACCAAAAAGAAGCTGCGAAAGCCGCTAGCATCGCCGAAGCCAAAACAACCGCCGAAGCTAAGAAAAAGGATGCGGAAGAAAAGGCGCGCAGTGACGCCAAAAAGCGTCAGGACGAACGTGAAGCTGAGGAGGCCCGCAAGGAAAAAGAGAAAGTGGACAAGCAGGCGGCGGACGACAAGAAAGTCCGTGACGCCATTGCTGAATTCACCGCCAAGGCCGACAGCGCTTCCAAGCAAGCAGCGGCACTGGAAGCAGAACTCGATCGGATTCGTAAGGAGAAGGATCGCCTTCGCCGCGAGACCTTCGACCTCGCTAAAGAGGTTGAACTCGCTCGCATCGCCCGCCGCAATGCCGAACTCGAAATCCAGCGGACAACAGAAATGATCGCGCGGAGAGCGAGCGAAAGCTCGATGACGCGGCCACCGGTTGTTCCGGCCCCGGCTCCTGCAAAAAAGTAAGTCTGCCAGTCACTTTGCCAAGCCCCGGAGGAACCTCCGGGGCTTTTTCATGTGCCGCTTCGACCGGTCCAGGCGCGAGGATGAAAATTCGGCGCATTATCGACTCGATGATTCGATGCGCCTTCAAGGCCGCGGGACCTTATCACGGCGCCGTGTAGTGGCCCACACGACACCGCCCCCTCCGCGCTGCCATCCTCGAATAATCCGGAGTTTGCACCTACGCGGGTCTGGGCTTTGGGATATCCACCCACGTTCAAAATTTTCTTCTTGCGACTCAGATGGCGCTGGCGCTCTTTTCCTTCGTTTTCCGCAGGGAAGAGATCAGTCGGGGCGTAGCTTAGCCTGGTAGAGCGCTACGTTCGGGACGTAGAGGTCGCAGGTTCGAATCCTGTCGCCCCGACCATTTCAAATCCAGTGATTTTGAACGGTAACGGGGTAAGGCACAGCCTTCCGTTTCGAGGGAATCCTCCTCTGGGTGTTTTCGCTGGAGCTCCATTGTCTCAACCGGCGACGCCATACCGCAGGCTCGATCTGACTCTTGGCTCCTCTCTTCCGAGTCGATACCCGTTCAAAAAAACCCCTTGAGGTGGCGCTTGCGGAGGCTTCCCCGAATCGTCATTAGGCACTCCTATTCATGGCCACTACTGTCTTCACGATTGCCAACCAAAAAGGAGGCGTCGGAAAAACCACCACCGCCGTCAATCTCGCGGCCGCTTTAGCCGAGAAAAAAATCCATACCTTGCTCATCGACCTGGATCCGCAAGCGAATGCGACCAGTGCCGTGGGCGTTGAAAAGCAACCAGGCAAGAGCCTCTACGGCCCCCTCCGAGGCGAAGGGACCGCCCTGGAGATGATCACCCCGACGTCCTACGAGCACCTCGCTCTCATTCCCAGCGAAGAAGACCTCGCGGCCGCGGAAATCGAACTCGCCCAAACCGAGAATTATCTCAGCCGTCTGAAAACGGTGCTTGAGCCGATCCGCAGTTCCGGTGCTTTCCGCGTCATCATAATCGATTGTCCACCGGCCTTGGGGATGCTTTCGATGAACAGCCTCGCGGTTGCCGATTATCTGCTGATCGCACTCCAATGCGAATACTTGGCCCTCGAGGGCCTTGGTCAGATTCTGCGCAACGTCGAACGACTCAAGGACGCACACGTGAATGACGCCCTTGAACTTGGCGGCGTGGTGATGACGATGTTCGACCTCCGCACCAACCTTTCCCG
>Ga0163144_10004264_pt1 | contig 32243 bp, 39 predicted proteins | sample OliLak19BULKMAT1_FD_123175 | JGI IMG/M metagenome (GOLD analysis project Ga0163144, IMG submission 123175) | Freshwater microbial mat bacterial communities from Lake Vanda, McMurdo Dry Valleys, Antarctica - Oligotrophic Lake LV.19.BULKMAT1 | ecosystem: Environmental > Aquatic > Freshwater >... | reverse complement strand
CCTGACTGAAATGGTGAATAATGATAAGAAGATTATCAGAAATGGAAACGGGTCATTTAACATATTTTTACTTTTTTGAAGTTGCAGTTGTTAGTTTTCAATGAGCGAGCTTGCTCAAAGCCGAAGTTAGTTATATATTGAATTGTATGAAAAGTCAAGGTAAACGTATAGGCAAAGAAATAGCGCAAAAATGGAAGGTCTTTGTAGGTATGTCTGGTGGAGTAGATAGCTCTGTCTCTGCCGTGCTTCTCAAAAATGCTGGCTATGACGTCACAGGAGTCTTTATCAAGGTTTGGCAACCACAGTGGGTGAATTGCACATGGAGAGAAGATAGACTCGATGCTATGAGAGTGACAGCAAAGATAGGTATCCCATTTATCACTCTTGATCTAGAAAAAGAATACAAAAAAGAAGTTGTTGATTATATGATAGACGAGTATAAAAAAGGAAGAACACCAAATCCAGATGTGATGTGTAATAGTTTTGTGAAGTTCGGCGGGTTCTTCAGCTGGGCCATGAAACAAAAAGCCGATTTTGTAGCCACTGGACACTATGCAAGGGTAAAAAAGAGAGTGATAAAGAATGATAAAGGTTCATATGAGTTACTTTCTGGAAAAGATAAAAATAAAGACCAATCATATTTTCTCTGGACTCTAGGTCAAAGAGAACTTTCAAAGACTCTTTTTCCTGTAGGAGATATAGAAAAGCCAAAAGTCAGAGAACTCGCCAAGAAATTCCAACTACCCAATGCTCTTAAAAAAGATAGTCAGGGTTTGTGTTTTATAGGAAAAATAGATATCAAAGAATTTTTATCTCATTATATTTCAAAAAAAAAGGGGGATGTTATAGATAAAGATGGAAAAGTCATCGGTAATCACAATGGTGCATTTTTCTATACTATTGGAGAGCGTCACGGATTTATCATTACAAAAAAAACACCTACTGATGATCCGTATTATGTTATTTCAAAAGATATAGAAAATAACACAATCACAGTAACTCATAAAATAAATGGAATACTTCCATGTGGAGTAAAAATTGTTAAATTGAATAGTCTAAATTGGAATCAAGGAAAAATTCCTGAAAATAAAAATCTAATGGCAAGATCTCGATATAGAGAATCATTACAAAAAATAAAAATAATCGACGAAAATACTGTAGAATTTGAAAAACCTCAATCAACCATCTCAAGTGGCCAGTCCGTCGTTATATACAGTGGAGACACTTGTCTGGGAGGAGGAATAATCTCTTGATATGTTATAATATTTGTCATGAATCACCTTATAACCATAACAAAAGCCGATGGCACAAAAGAACTCTTTGAAGAAGGTAAGCTTGTCGACTCTCTAAAAAATGCAGGTGGAACCGATGAGATCATAGAAAGAATTGTAAATCGTATTGGAGAGGAAATGCGCGATGGAATACTGACGAGTGAGATTTATAGTCATGCTTTTCGACTTCTTCGCGAGTATTCGATGCCGATGGCCTTCAAATATTCTTTGAGACGAGCTCTTTTTGAACTTGGTCCAGATGGATTTCCTTTTGAAAAATATATCGCTCGGATATTTCAGGCATGGGGATATGAAACGCTCACAGATCAAACTGTCGAAGGAAATTGTGTAAATCATGAAATGGATATTGTTGCTTGGAACAAAGAGAAACTCGTCATGGTTGAAGCAAAATTTCACAATGAGTTTGGAATGAAGTCCGATCTCAAGGTTGCTCTATATATAAAAGCTCGTTTTGATGATTTGAAAAATAAAACATGGAAATACGGCGGTATAGATAGAAAAATGTCAGAAGGTTGGTTAGTTACAAATACAAAGTTTACCGATCAAGCCATAAAATATGGAGAATGTCAGGGTCTAAAGATGATTGGCTGGAATTATCCAAAAGTGGGGAATTTGCAAGATATAACAGAGGAGTTTGGATTGCATCCATTTACCTGCCTCATCTCTCTTTCAAATGTTCACAAAAAAGCTCTTCTTTCAAAAGGCATTATTCTTTGTCGAGATTTGATAGATAAAAAAGATAGTTTGAAAGAAATTGGAATGAGTGATGAAGAATCCATAAGGGTTTTGGAAGAAGTATCCACTGTTTGTAAAGTCTAGTATTTCTTTATGTCAAAATCTGATCAGATGAAAAAAATAGAAGAGGAAGTTTTTTCATTTTCGACTTCTCCGCTCTTTGTTTATAGAAATGAAAATAATTATTCTCCAGTCATAGGCGAGGGAAATTGTGATGCAGACATTGTTTTTATCGGAGAAGCTCCAGGTAAAAATGAAGCCAAAACTGGTAAGCCATTTTGTGGAGCTGCTGGTAAAATACTCGATGAATTACTTTCTTCTGTAAAAATTGATAGAAAGGATGTGTATATAACAAATATAGTGAAAGATCGACCCCCGGAAAATAGGGATCCTTCACCTCGAGAGATAGAGGTTTATGGATCATATCTCGATAGACAGATAGAGATCATCAAACCTACAGCAATCGTCACTTTGGGACGATACGCTATGACCTATATTATGAAAAAGTTTGATCTAGATCAAGAAATAGAGACCATCGGAAAGGCTCATGGTAAGGTCTACAAAGCCCTTGCTTCATACGGTCAAGTTGATATAGTTACCCTGTATCACCCTTGCATGGCTATATATAAACGATCAACATTGGACATGCTCAAGGAGGATTTTAAAATACTAAAAAAATATGAGAAAAAAGGGGAGTAAGATAAAAAATAGAACAGCACCAGAACTTCTAGATTATTTAAATAATACATATCTTAAACTTCACAAAAGTTTTGAAGATAACTTTTGGTTATCTTATATGGGAGATCATAGTGTTGATAAAAAAATGAATAAAGCTGAATCGGTAAGAGATACTTTTAGTTCAAACACAATTCTTAAAACTGAAGTTGAAGAATTGATAAAAACTTCAAAAAGTCATACTAAAAAAAGATTGCAATTATGGAAAAGATATTTTGATAGATACAATATTCCAAAAGAAGCTGTTGCTATAAAAAATAAAGCCGGGGAAATAGAAGCAAAAATACTAAAATATCAAACTACTCGCAAAGAGGGTTATATAGATCCAAAAACATCAGTTTTTTTAGAAGCTTCTGAAAATAAAATGAGGACAATCATGAGGACAAATCCAGACGAATCTGTGCGCAAAGCATGCTTTGATAGTATGGAGAGATTCCCGATCGATACTCTAGATGACTATGTAGAAGTTATAAAACTTAGAAACAAGTTTGCTGGAATTTTAGGATATGAAGATTTTTATGATTATAAATTGAAGACGGTAGAAGATATGACCAAAAAAGAAGTTTTTGATATTTTTGAGAAGATTTATCAAAAGACAAAATTTGCTTTAAAAAATATCAGGAATCTTGAAAAGAAAAAACATGGATTGAGAAAACCATGGAACTACAGCTATATGTTATCTGGAAACTTTACCAAAGAAGAAGATCCGTATTTTCAGTTTGACGATGCGCTTTCATATTGGGGGAGATCATTTATGTCCTTGGGTGTTGATCTAAATGGTGGAACGATAAATCTTGACCTCATTGATAGAAAAGGTAAATATAATAATGGGTTTTGCCATCAACCAGGCATTTGTCATTATGAAAAAGGTAGATTTGTCTCAGGAAGAAGTAATTTTACTTGTAATGTCGTCCCTGGACAAACAGGATCTGGAATCGTTGGTCTACATACTCTTTTTCATGAAGGTGGTCATGCAGCTCATTTTTTAAATTCAATAAATAAAGATGTGTGTGTCAACCATGAATATGCTCCAATGACGATATCTTGGGCTGAAATCCAGAGTATGTTTATGGATTCTATCTCGGATAGTATTGAATGGAAAACAAGATATGCAAAGTCAAAAGATGGAAAATATTATCCTTTTGAATTATTTGAAAGAAAAGTAAATGCTCTCAATATTGTAAGACCTCTTGAAATGATGCATATGTGTCGTGTAATTTTCTTTGAAAAGGAAATATATGAATGTAAAAATCTTACCAAAGACCTTGTTGTAGATATTGCCAAAAAAATCCATAAAAAATATTTTGATTTTTCTGTTGAAACTTTATCGATACTAAATACACCCCATATCTATTCTTGGAATAGTTCTGCCTATTACCATGGTTATGGCCTCGCAGATCTTTTTGTTTGTCAGTGGAGAGATTATTTTTATAAAAAATATGGAAATATAGTTGATAATCCTAAAATAGGTAAGGAAATGACAAAAGTCTGGAGACTTGGTTCATCTTATTCATTAAAGAATCTTATGAAGACAGCTATAGGTAAAAAGTTGAGTCCAGATCCTTTTATAAAAGATGTCACGAGAAGCAAAGAAACTATCATAAAAGAGTCAAAAATGAAGATTCAAAAATTAAAAAATATTTCAATAAATAAAAGGCCTGTGGATATCAATGCAAAGATATTTATGGTTCATGGTAAAATGAAGGTTGCAGACAATCTAAAAAGTTTTGAAGATATGGATTTCAAATATAGCTCTTGGCTAGAAAAACTAACTAACAAATAACATGGTAAGTCCACAAATTATAAATTATATTAAAATGCAACTTGAGCAAGGTGCTACAAAAGATAGTATTTTGTCTTTTATGAAAGCTGGAGGATGGTCTGACTCAAACATCGATGAAGCTTTTACGGAAGCTAGTAAAGGTTTTCAAAAGATTCCTTCATCAGAATCTTTTATGCCTACACCAGCTATTGGAAAAAAACGCTATCTCTTGAGTATTATAAAGGTTTTATTTTTGTTAATTATCATCATGCTTTGCGTACTATACTTCCTTGGAGGTAGCGATACACCTATAAACGACGTAACTATACTTGAGCCATGACATCCTTTGAAATTCGCCAAAAATTCTTAACTTTTTTTGAGAAGAGGGGACACGCGGTAATTCCTTCCGCGTCTCTTGTAACTACAGATGAAAAGGGGATAACAAATCCTACACTTTTTAATACTGCAGGAATGCAACCTCTCATTCCGTATCTTTTAGGTAAACCCCATAAAAATGGATCTAGGCTTGTTGATGTGCAAAAATGTTTGAGAACTGTAGATATAGATGACATAGGAGACAAGACCCATGCGACTTTTTTTGAGATGCTTGGAAACTGGTCATTGGGAGATTATTTTAAAGAAGAGGCGATCACTTGGAGTTACGAATTTCTAACTTCAAAAGAAGAAGGTCTCGGGCTTGATCCTAGCCGGCTTTACGTAACTGTGTTTGAAGGAGATGAAAATTCTCCACAGGATAGGGAGGCATACGACATATGGCAGAAGATTTTTGATAAAAATAATATAAAAGGAGAAAGGATATTTTTTCTTGGAGCAAAGACCAACTGGTGGCAAGCTGGAGAAAACGGACCTTGTGGACCAGATACAGAAATGTTCTATGATATAAAAAATAAATTTGAAGGTAGAGGAATAACAAATGAAGAATTTATAAAAGCTGATGAAGATAGAGACATCGTCGAGATTTGGAACGATGTTTTTATGCAATATGAGAAAAAGGATGGAAAAATAATAGGAAAATTACCAAGACCTTCTGTTGATACTGGTGCAGGACTCGAAAGACTCTCGATGGCTATGCAAGGAGTGGATAATATATACGATATAGATCTGTTTGAGTCGGCCATGAAAAGAATAAAAGAATTGTCAGGAAATTTTGATCTACGTTCTGCACGTATAGTAGCAGATCATATGAGAGCTTCAGTATTTCTGATTTCTGATGGAATAGTGTCGAGCAATACTGATAGGGGGTACGTACTGAGAAAACTTATTCGTAGAATTGTGAGATATAGTGACAAGTTGGGAATTTCATATGGAGGATTGGAATCTCTTGTAGATATATTTGTTCTGATTTATAAAGATGTCTATAAAGAATTACAAAAAGATCTTGATCTGATTAAATCAGAAATTACAAAAGAAGAAACAAAATTTCGAGAAACATTGAAGCTTGGACTCAAAGAATTTGAAAAAGGTACAGATGCCTTTACACTATATTCTAGTTATGGTTTTCCGCTAGAGCTTACTTTAGAATTGGCAAAAGAAAAAGGGATTGAAATTGATACAAAAGATTTTGAAGAAAAATTTGAAATCCACCAATCCCTTTCTCGTTCTGGAGCTGAGCAAAAGTTTAAGGGTGGTCTTCTTGATACTAGTGAGATGTCTGTTAGTTATCATACAGCTACACACCTCTTGCACCAAGCTCTGCAGGATGTTTTGGGGGATGGTGTAGGACAGAAGGGTTCAAATATCACTCCAGAGAGACTTCGTTTCGATTTTTCATGGGAAACAAAGATGACTGATGAACAAAAAAAGAAAGTAGAAGATATAGTCAATAAAAAAATTGCCGAAGTTTTGCCTGTACAAAACATCACTATGTCTCGCGAGGATGCAGAAAAGACTGGAGCTAGACATTTCTTTGGAGAAAAGTATGGAGATGAAGTATCTATTTATTTTGTTGGAAACAGTTTGGAAAATGCTTATTCAAAAGAGTTTTGTGGAGGACCTCATGTAAAAAATATTAGTGAACTGGCTGGTCCAGATGGCAACCTCAAGTTTAAAATTCAAAAAGAAGAAGCTGTTTCTAAAGGCGTAAGAAGAATAAAAGCTGTACTCGAATAAAAAAAGGCATGCTATAATTATCGTATGCTCTCCTTATCGCTACACAATCCACGAGAAGGTATTTCTATTCTCATAGATATCCAAAGCGGACTTGTTCGTGCAGCTCTTGTTTTATTTAAAAAAAATGACAAACCACATATTTTATATTTGGTTACTAAACCCATACTTTATAAATCCAAAGTAGATAGTCAACACCTCATCATCTTGATGTGTAAGACTTTGGAAGAAGTAGCTATTTTGATAACAGAGGAGGGAATACCTAGAGCCAAAGAATTGGGATACGATCACAAAAAAATAGATACTATACACTACGTACTGTCATCACCGTGGGTTATATCTCAATCTAAAACAATAAAGATGCATTATGATGTTTCAACAGAGATAAGTGAAGCCATAGTTCTAGATGTCGTTGACAAAGAGCGTAAGAACTTCATAGACAAATTTAAAGAAGGAGATTTTGACAAAGAGTATGAGTTCGATCTTGTTTTTGTGGAACAAAAAATATTTGAAGTTAGGTTAAATGGTTATCCAGTTGAAGATTATAAAAAGAAAAAGATACGAGATCTAGAAATATCATTTGCTGTGACAGCAAGCTCAAAACGTATTCTAGAAAATATTCACACATCAGTCACAAAAGCCATCCATGTGAAAAATGAGGCTCATCACTCTGCACTCCTATTGCAATATAGCTCACTTAGATCGATCATTACTACTGGAGATGAGTATATATCCGTCCATGTTCACGGAGAACTTACCGATATAGTAGTTGTAAAAAGAGGGATAAGCTCGTATCTGGCATCTTTTCCATTTGGAACTTTCACTCTTGTTAGAAAAATGTCTGATCTACTAAAAAACAATATGGAAACAAATGATTCCCTCTTGTCTATGTATGCAGAAGGTAAGCTTGAACCAAAAGAAGAGCAAGAAGTAGGAGAAGTTATAAAATCTGTAGTAGAGTCGTGGCTAGAGGAATTTCTAAATTCATTGAACTCTATGGGAAATAGAACGCTTCTTCCAAAAGTTATATATTTATCGAGTCATTCTTATTATTCTATATTCAAAAAAGCTTTTGCTGACACACAGTTTGAAGTATTGGATTTTGATGTAGCACTTGTGGATAAGATAGTCTCTTTTGAAAAGAGCTCAGAGGAAAGTATGCTTATGGGAATGTATGCACTTGCATTGAATATCATGATATAATAAAAATATTAAAAAATGCCTAAGTATGAACAAAAAAAAATAGTTCAGGATATCGTACCTACAGGAAGACGCACTATAAGAAATATTTCTATTCACGAAGAAATTTCTGATAGAGAAGAATCAGAAGAAAAACCGACAAAGATTCCTATCCATATCCAACCTAGAAAAAGTTCTAAAGGAAGATTTTTTGGAACTTTTATTGCTTTTGTTGTAGTTTTTGTGTGTATTGCCATAATCGCTGTAGCTCTATCACTCTTTTTCTCTAAAGCCGTTGTGACTATCACACCAAAGATCGCAAATATAGAGATAAATGGTGTTTTTACTGCAAAAAAAGATGCGAAATTGCCAGATCTTCGATACGAGATTGTAACTACAACATTGACCGAGCATGATACCGTACCTTTTTCACTTGGTCCGCTGATACAAACAAAAGCAAAGGGTACTGTCTATCTTTACAATGAACAATCCATTTCTCAGAGGATCGTAGCTGGTACTCGTCTTTCAAATACAAAAAATCTCATCTACCGTACTACATCTACAATAACTATTCCGGCAGGTAAGGTGGTCTCTGGTAAAACCGTTCCTGGAAGTGTTTCTGTATCTATCTTGGCAGACAAAGCTGGGGAAGCTTACAATTCATCTCTTTCAGATCTCACTGGGGATTTTAAATTGGTGGCCTACAAAGGTGGTGACAAATACGATGTTGTTTATGGAAAACTAAAATCAGATCTTATTGGAGGATTTTCTGGTAACAAAAATACAGTTTCTCCAGAAATTCAAAAGACAACTACAGAAAATCTAGAAAAAACTCTTGGTGAAAAACTAAAAAGTCAACTAAAATTATCAGTACCAAAAGACTATACCATGTTCGATACTTCTCCGATTATAACTTATGAAATATCTGAACCAGTACAAAAAACTGCAGATACAGCGGATCTAGTAGTTACAGGTACAGCTTATGGTATTATTTTCAATTCAGAAACACTTCTAAAATCTATAGGTCAAAAAGAATTGGAGAAGTTTCCACCACCTACGTACAAAATAAATGGTTTAGATAATCTATCATTTGCTATTGTTAATACAAAAGATTTTTCACCTAAAAAAGGTAACTCCCTTATTTTTAATCTTAAAGGTAAAATATCCCTCATCGGTACATTTTCTGAAAATTCTTTGAAAAATGAATTGAAGGGGATCAATCTAAGTCAGAGTAATGCCGTCTTTGTACGCTACTCAGCTATAAGCAATGCATACGCTCTCATAACTCCATTTTGGATGAGGTCCTTCCCAAAAGAGATAGAAAAGATTATACTAGAAACAAAATCAGAATGATGGTCAATAGAATCAATACATTTAACCCAATCGCAAAGGCAAACTGGGGAAAGGAGTCTGTTGGTCTTGACTTATATATAGGTTTTCTGATAATATATGCAAACGTGCAAATTTAATGGATCCAAATAAAAACATAGCAACAGGAGTAGTTACCGAAGCGTTACCAAACACGCTGTTTAGAGTAAAGCTCAATGGAAAAGAAGAAGGTAAAGATGATATCGTTATGGCGTATTTGGCGGGAAAGATGAGAATGCATCGTATAAAGGTTCTTATAGGAGATAAGGTTGAGCTCTATCTGGACTCTTATGGAGGAAGAGCTCGTGTAACAAAGAGACTTTAAATATTTAAAAAATGAAAGTAAAAGCATCAGTAAAAAAAATCTGTCCAAAGTGCAAAACTGTCCGTAGAAAAGGATATGTGTATGTTATCTGTTCTGCAAACCCTAGACACAAGCAAAGACAAGGATAATCAGATAATCATTAGATAAATTTAAAATAATAAAAAAATGCGTATACTAGGTATAACAATTCCAGATAACAAAAATATAGAGATTGCTCTCACAGAACTTTTTGGTGTTGGAAGAGCCCGTTCCAGACTTATCTTAAATAAGGCAAAGGTTAGTCTAGTTAGCAAACCAAAGGATCTAACGGTTGATCAGGAAAATGAAATAAGAAAAATAATTGAATCGTTTCGTATTGAGGGGGATCTTAAAAGAGAGGTCGCAAGCAATATAAAGCGTCTCAAAGATATCAAATCTTATAGAGGTAGTCGTCATGCAAAGAGACTTCCGGCTCGAGGACAGAGAACAAAGACAAATTCTAGAACAATCAGAGGTAATGTTCGAAAGACTATGGGTTCTGGAAGAAAGAAGGAAGAAAAGAAATAATAATAAATTTATATGGGAAAAAAAAGAATTGTTACAACTGAAGGAAAAGAGAAAGGAGACAAATCTGATGCAACAAAGCAACAGACAGTTTCTTCAAAAAAAAGAGTGGACTCTGGAGTTTTGTACGTTCAGTCAACTTACAATAACACCAAAGTTCTCCTTACAGATACAAAAGGTAATGCTCTTATCTGGTCTTCTAGCGGAGCACTAGGTTTTAAGGGTGCAAAAAAGGGTACACCTTTTGCTGCAGCAAAAGTGGGTGAAACTTTAGCCATGAAGGCACAAACCCTTGGTTTAAAGGAGATAGATGTGGTTGTAAAAGGTGTTGGTTCTGGTAGAGAATCAGCTATCAGAGGATTTATTTCAAAAGGAGTAAATATCGTTTCTATAAAAGACGTAACTCCTGTTCCTCACAATGGTCCTAAGCCTAAGAAGCCACGTAGAGTATAATTTATTTAAATATTATGAAAATTGGACCAAAATACAAAATAGCAAGGAGATTGGGAGCGACTGTGTTCGAAAAGACACAGACTCAAAAGTATGCTATCAGAGCAGGACAGCGAGCAGAAAAAGGAGGACGTATGCGTGCAAAAAGCGACTATGGTCTAGGTATGCTCGAAAAACAAAAAGCTCGATATAGCTACGGAATCACTGCCAAACAATTTGCAAAATATGTAGGACAAGCAACAGAGAAAAAAGGAGATTCAAGCGAATTACTCCTTAGAATTTTGGAAGGTAGACTAGATAACGTTGCCCTTAGAGCTGGATTTGCTCCGACTCGTCAGGCTGCTAGACAGCTAACCTCACACGGACATTTGACCGTAAATGGAAAGATAGTCACGATACCTTCATATCAAGTAAAAGTTGGAGATGTGATAGCTATCAAAGAAGGAAGCAAAAAGAAAGTTCTTTTTCAGACACTTGATGAGAGATTGAAAAATACAAAGTTTCCTGCATGGCTCAAGGTCAATGTAGACAAAAAGGAGATTACCATCGATGGTTTACCGCACATAAATACAAGCGAACTTCTTTGGAATGTCGGAGCAGTGCTGGAATTCTTTAGCCGTTAGTATATTTATTATTAAAATAATTAATTTTTTATAAACATATGTCAAATCACACCATTGTAGTTCCATCAAAGCCAAAGATTATAAGAGAAGAGGGTTTTAGTGGTATATATGAAATAGATGGTCTTTATCCTGGATACGGACATACTCTAGGCAATTCTCTTCGTCGCATCATCTTATCTTCACTTTCTGGAGCAGCTGTGACAAAGGTAAAAATAAATGGAGTCGAACACGAATTTTCATCTATTTCCGGCGTAAAAGAGGATGTTATCTCTTTACTTCTAAATCTAAAAAAATTACGTATCAAGCTCATAACTGATGAACCTCAGGTCATCACTCTAAAAGCAAAGGGTATAAAAACTTTATTTGCAAAAGACATAGATGCTCCAGGTCAAGTAGAAATACTAAATCCAGAACTCCAAATCGCAACTCTTACTGACAAAGGAGCTGAGATAGACATGGAGATTACTGTTGAAAAAGGTCTAGGTCTGGTACCAAAAGAGATGCTTCACAAGGATCGTGTAGATATCGGAACTATTGCTCTTGATGCGACTTTTACTCCTATAAAAAAGGCAAACTACGAAGTAGAAAATATGCGAGTTGGAGATCGAACAGATTTCAATCGTCTAAGGATTTCTATTGAAACAGATGGTACTATCACACCTCATGAAGCTTTGGAACAATCCATAATTCTCATGATAAATCAACTCAAATCTATCGTAGGATTTAAAGAAGATGATGTTGTAAATGAAATAGAAGATGAATCAAAAGATTCCGTGAAAGGTGATTCAAAAGGCGAGGTAGATGTAGAATTTTTGAAGACACGTATAGACTCTATCGGTCTATCACCTCGTACTACAAAAGCTCTTGCAAATGCAAATATTAGAACTATAGGCGGGTTGGCCAGAAAGAAGGAGGTTGACATCCTAGACATCGAAGGCCTTGGAAATAAAGGAATTCAAGAAATAAAAAAGGTTTTAGCTCAATATAGCATTGCACTTAAGTAAAATACCATGAGACACCATTCATCAAAAAGAAAATTTGGAAGAGAAATGAATCAAAGAGACGCTTTGATGCGATCTTTGGCGAGAAATTTGATAAATGAGGGTCGTATTACAACAACTCTTCCAAAGGCTAAGTCTCTGCGACCATATGTAGAAAAGCTTGTAACAAAGGCTAAGGTTGCAACTCTATCTTCACGACGCCTACTCATCTCTAGACTTCAGGGAGAGAAAGAGGTCAAATCCCTTATAGACACCCTTGGACCAAAGTACAAGGGTAGAAATGGAGGTTACACACGCATTATCAAACTTCCAGCTAGAGAGTTAGACGCAGCTCCTATGGCAATCATAGAATTTGTATAAAAATAATATTATGAAATACACAATAGACGCACAAGGAAAAAGAATAGGAAGAGTTGCAAGCGAAGCAGCCATTTACCTTATGGGTAAAAATTCTGTAAAGTTTGTACGCAACAAGGCTCCAGAAGTAAAAGTAACGATCGCAAATTGTGGTAAAGCATATATTTCTGCGAAGAAGAAAGATGATAAAGAATACGTAACCTTTACAGGATATAGAGGTGGTATAAATACCGAAAAACTTTCAGCTCTCATCGCTCGAAAGGGAGTTACTGAACCTTTTAGACTTGCAGTCTACAGAATGCTTCCTTCAAATAGTCTTAGAAAGATTATGATGAAAAATTTAACTATTACCGAATAAATTTATGACTACTACAAAAACAACATCAGATAGATACATAGAAGCTGTAGGACGAAGAAAGACAGCTATTGCGCGAGTACGCATCACTCCTGCTACAAAAGCTTCATACGAAATAAATGGAAAAGCTATTGAAGTTTATTTTCCTACAAAAGATCTTCAACTTTCAGTAAATGAATCCATAGTGACATCAAAACTTGCTACTACAAAATTTCACATAACTGTTTTAGTAAAAGGTGGTGGTATAAGCGGTCAAGCTGATGCCGTAAGACATGGTATCGCTAGAGCACTGATCGAGTATGACAAGGAACTACGAGGTAAGCTAAAGAAAGCTGGTCTGCTAAAGAGAGATCCTCGAGCAAAGGAAAGACGAAAGTTTGGTCTCAAAAAAGCTCGAAAGAGTCCACAGTGGAGTAAAAGATAATATGGATGAAAAAGAAATAAATGATGAAGAAATGACTGTTGAGTCAGATGAAAATCTCGATGACTCAGTCATTGTCGAAGAGACAGCACTAGAGACTGTAAAGTCATTGAGAGAAAAACTAAAAAAGGCAGTTGCAGAGAAACAAGAATACCTAAACAATTGGCAAAGAGACAAAGCCGATTTTCTTAATATCAGAAAAAGAGATCAGGAAGCTCAAAAAGATTTTGCACGATTCTCTAATGAAAACCTTATTTCAGAACTCATTCCAGTTCTTGATAGTTTTAACATGGCTATGAGTAACAAAGAAGTCTGGGAAAAAGCAGACAAGAACTGGCGTGTAGGGGTAGAATACATAGCAAATCAACTCAAAAAGGTTCTAAGCGACTACGGATTAAAAGAACTTGATCCTGTCGGAAAAGTTTTTGATCCAATGAGGGATGAAGCTATAGAACGTATAGTTGTTACAGACGAAAAACAGGATCAGCTAGTGATCTCTGTTATTCAGAAAGGTTATGAGCTAAACGGAAAGATTGTTAAAGCTCCTAAGGTTAAAGTAGCCGATTACAAAATCGGATCGTGAGACCGATTACAAAATCGGATCGTGAGACCGATTACAAAAACTAGTTTTTACTGATTTCTTTTTTAACCTCTTTCTTTATATCTTTCCAATGATTTTTTAAAGTTTTCGTAACAGCTTCTAACTCCTTCATATCAACATTTTTTGCTAAAGCGTATTTTTCTTTTACCTTATCTACTACTTTGTGATATGCCTCTTCTGTGACGTCTTGCATATTCTCTATTTCTTCCATCACTTCACCCTTCATCTTTATCATCCAGCTTTTGATAGCTTTGCGACGAGCTGGACCCTTTGTAGATCCATATAGAAAGTATGCACCAGCAGCTGCTGCTGCAGCCGCTGCTAAACCTAGACCTATAGCTGCTCCATGACTCGATTCTGTTTTCTTGGTCGGTTGTTTTTTCATATATATATGATGACGTATGTTAATTGGATTTATTACGCGATTTTCTTCGACGGAACAATCCTTGAATAATTTTGATAATTGAACCTATCATGGATGACCCTCTTCTCAGCTCATCTTTTATCTCACCCCTGATCTCATGTATATCTGTAGCTATATTTGCAGTTTCACTTTTGGCTAAACGTGATATTGCCTTGATATCTGCCAATATGGTTGCGATATAAATAAGAACTATGGTTATAAGTATTCCTAAAATAACAACAGCAATGCTTGTTATAAAAAAGAATATGTTTGCATGAATAAGGGTCTCCATGATTCTATTATAGCACAAATAATGGACATAAAAAACTAAAAAATGTATAATGCTTTTATGTTGATTACAGATGAAATTAAGGAAAATATCGCACAACTAGCCACCAAATATGGACTAGATCTAGTCGTTCTTTTTGGTTCTCAGGCAAGAGGGGTAATTCATTCTAAAAGTGATATCGATGTTGCCTATCTTGGGGAAGGAAAGATTGATGATATAAAATTGGGTATGGATTTTTATGAATTATTTAGAAGAATAGAGCAAAAATTCGCTGATTCTATTGCTGGTTCAGCATTGCTTCGAAATGAGATAACCCATAATTATGACAAGAGACAGAGATCAGTTATCATTGCAGATATGAAAAAATACATTGAAATATATAAAGAGTATGCTAAAATTTTAGTAGAAAAGTTTGTAAAAAATACTAATTAATATGCTTACTCCTTATTCACATTCTAAATTCATTACCAAAACCCTAACCTCAATTCACGGAGGAGAGTTCAGAGTTGTTTTTCTAGTTTCTTTTGTAAATGGGAAAATGAAAGCCGAGGTCGTTTCTGCCACCCCTCTTCCACAATCTTTTGCAAAACCTACTGTGGCTTGTTTACCGTCTCCTATTATAAAAAATGAAGTTTCGTTTACTTATACCCCAGCTTTTTCTTCTATCATCTCTCCTTACACATCATTTTTCTTTTATACTAGCCAACCAACAAGAGCACCAGCGGTTGTTAAGTAGTTTTCTTTTACTAGATTAATTATTTAACAAAAACCATGTCCAAAATTATAGGAATTGACCTGGGTACTACCAACTCTGCTATTGCAGTGATGGAAGCTGGTACTCCAAAAATATTAGAAAATGCTGAAGGTGCTAGAACAACACCTTCTATCGTCGCACAGTCAAAAACTGGCGATCGAATGGTAGGACTCTTGGCAAAACGCCAAGGTGTAACCAATCCAAAAAATACAATCTACCAGATCAAGCGCTTTATCGGCCACAACTTTGACGATCCAGCAGTGCAAAAAGATCGCTCATCTGTGCCTTTTGAAATGCAAAAATCTTCCACTGGAGGTATAGAGGTAAAGATGGGAGACAAGTGGTATAGACCAGAGGAGATCTCTGCCATGATCCTTACAAAGCTAAAGAATGATGCCGAGTCTCGCTTGGGAGAAAAGGTCACAGAAGCTGTCATTACTGTCCCTGCATATTTCAATGACGCTCAAAGACAAGCGACAAAGGATGCTGGAAAGATCGCTGGACTAGATGTAAAGAGAATTATTAACGAACCAACAGCCGCAGCTCTGGCTTATGGATTTAACAAAAAGAAAGATGAGAAGATCGCAGTCTTTGACTTTGGTGGAGGAACATTTGATATCTCTGTTCTAGAAGTTGGTGATGATGTTGTCGAAGTAAAATCTACAGATGGCGATGCTCATCTCGGAGGAAAAGATATCGATCAAAAGATTATCAACTGGCTCGGTGAAGAATTCAAAAAGATTTCAGGAGTAGATGTTAGAAAAGATACTCTGGCTTTACAGAGACTCGATGAAGCAGCAGAAAAAGCAAAGATAGAACTTTCTACTGCTGTACAAACAGAGGTCAACATTCCATTTATCACTTCGACTGCAGATGGACCTCAGCACCTTCTCATCACTATGACTCGATCAAAGCTCGAGGAACTTACCGCCGAGTTTATTACTCGTGCTATGGAAATCACAAAGAGAGCTATCGATGCCTCTCCGTTTAAGGTAGGTGATCTACATGAGATCATCCTAGTGGGAGGACAGACACGTATGCCAGCGATGCAAAAAGCGGTTAGGGATTTCTTTGGAAAGGATCTTCACATGGGAGTAAATCCTGACGAAGTGGTTGCGGTTGGAGCTGCTATTCAAGGTGGAATTCTCGGAGGGGAGGTAAAAGACGTCCTTCTTCTAGACGTCATTCCTCTATCACTCAGTATTGAAACTATGGGAGGTGTTGCTACGAAACTTATTGAAAAAAATACCACTATTCCTACTCAAAGATCCCAGGTATTCTCCACAGCGGCGGACAATCAGACATCTGTAGAGATACATATTACTCAAGGTGAGAGAGCTATGGCGGGGGATAACAAGTCTCTTGGACGCTTTATCCTAGATGGTATCGCTCCAGCCTCTCGTGGCATGCCACAGGTGGAAGTGAGCTTTGATATCGATGCCAATGGAATTCTAAATGTTACAGCAAAAGACAAAGCTACAGGTAAAGCAAATAGTATAAAGATCACAGCAAGTTCTGGTCTTTCAAAAGATGAAGTTGAGAAAATGAAAAAAGAAGCTGAAATGCACAGTGTAGATGATGCAAAGAAGAAAGAAATGGTTGAAGCAAAAAATATTGCCGAGCAACTTATTTATACTTCTGAGAAATCACTAAAAGATGCTGGAGAAAAAGTCCCAGCTGAACTGCGAAAGTCTATTGAAGATAAAATATCTGATGTAAAAACCAGAAAAGAATCCAGTGATCCTGTTGCATTAAAAACTGCTTCAGAAGCCCTATCATCTGAGATACAAAAAATAGCACAATACATGACACCTCCAGCAACTGATGCTGGCACATCCGGAACTACAGGTGCACAGCCAGAAGGAGGCGATAAGCCACCAGAGGGAGGAGAAGGAGATGTGAAGGATGCGGAGTTTAAGGAGAAGAAGTAGGAAATATCTTAAATGCAAAAAGATTACTACAAAACTTTAGGAGTGGAAAAAGGTGCTTCAAAGGACGAGATCAAGAAGGCCTTTCGTAAGCTCGCGCACGAACATCATCCAGACAAGCAGGGTGGGAGTGATGCAAAGTTTAAAGAGGCTAGTGAAGCCTATTCTGTCCTATCTGATGATGCAAAACGTCAGCAATACGATACATTTGGTCAAGCTGGTGCTGGAGCCGGATTTAACCCAAACCAAGGAGGGTTCCAAGGTGGAGCCGGAGGTTTTGGTGGTTTCGACTTTTCCCAATTTACTAAACAATACAGTAATCAAAATGGGCAATCCTTTGAGTTTGACCTAGGAGATATCTTCGGAGAATTTTTTGGTGGAGGATCTAGAAGGCCAAAGCGTGGAGCTAGTATAAATGTCGATGTGCAACTATCATTCAAAGATTCTATTTTTGGAATTGAAAAAGAAATAAATATTCACAAAGACAAACTATCTGTAACAATTCCTGCTGGTATAGAAAATGGTCAGGGGTTACGCGTGCAAGGAAAAGGTGAGGATGGTCCGGGTGGAAAAGGGGATTTGATAGTGAGAGTATGGGTTGAGGATCATAAAATCTTTAGAAAAGAAGGTTACAATCTGATCATGGAGTTACCACTAAAGATCACTACGGCTCTCCTTGGTAACAATATAGAGATTGAAACTCTTGATGGAAAAATAGAAGTAAAGATACCTTCAGGAACAACTCACAATGAAGTTCTAAGAGTTAGAAATAAAGGAGTACCTACTTCTAGTGGAAAAAGGGGAGATCTTCTTATCGTAACAAAAGTGGAGATGCCAAAAAAACTATCGAGAGAAGCACAAAGACTTGTGGAGGAATTGAAGAAGGAGGGGTTTTAGTTTGTTTAAAATATAGATACCGCCTTCTATTTTCCTTATTTTCTGATATCATATACCACATGTCAAAAAAGACCATTTTATCTGGAGTAAAGCCTTCGGGCATTGCACATATCGGCAACTATTTTGGAGCTATGAAGCAGTTTGTGAACCTGCAAAATTCTCATGCAGATGTCGATCAATCCTTCATGCAATTCTTTATGATTGCTGACTATCATGGCTTAAACTTTATCCAAAATGCCAAAGAAATGAGGGAAAATACTCTTAACCTTGCCCTAGACTATCTAGCCATAGGCCTAGATCCTAAAAAATCGCATCTATTTAAACAATCAGATGTTTCTGCACACACAGAACTAGCATGGATTTTTGACACTATCACCACTATGCCATATCTATCTAGAGCTCACGCTTTCAAAGATGCTGAAGCCAAGGATAAAGAGATAAGTGTCGGAACATTCAACTACCCCATGCTCATGACAGCAGATATTTTACTGTACGATACAGACATTGTACCCGTAGGACAGGATCAGAAACAGCATATAGAATACGCTCGAGATACCGCACAAAAATTTAACAATATTTTTGGAGAAACTTTTAAACTTCCAGAACATTTGATCCTTGAAAATGTAGCCACAGTTCCAGGGACTGATGGAAAAAAGATGTCAAAGAGTTATGGAAATACTATAGAACTTTTTGCAACTGAGGGTGAGATCAAAAAAGCCGTTATGAGTATAGTCACAGATTCTGGAGGAGATATCCCGAAAAATGTTTACGAAATTCACAAACTCTTTAGATCTGAAGGAGAATTGGCAAAGATATATGAAGAACACAAGGGTAAATATAAAAATCTCAAAGAAGCCTTGATAGAAGATATAGAGGCCTTCATAAAGCCACTGCGAGAAAAGAGGGAGGAATTGGCAAAGAATATGCCATTTGTCATAAAAGTTCTAGAGGATGGGGCAAATAAAGCTAGAGAAGTAGCAGATAAAAAACTTCTAGATGTTAAAAAGAAGATTGGAGTTAGTATTTAACGAACCAATGCCTAGTAAACTTAATTTTTAATGTTATAATTTATTTTATGAAAATACTCCTTGCTTCTGATCACGCTGGTTTTGAGCTCAAAAACAAGATTGTTGAATTTTTAAAAAATGAGGGTTTTGATGTTGAAGATATGGGCAATCATGTTTTCAATACTGATGATGATTACCCAAAGATCATGCTCCCTCTAGCTATGCGTGTGGTTTCTGATCCAGAAAATACTAGGGGAATTATATTTGGAAAATCTGGACAGGGAGAAGCTATGGTTTGCAATCGTTTTCCTGGAGTTCGTGCTGTTGTTTACTACTGTCAAAATCCAGAGATTATTCGCCTATCTCGAGAGCACAATGATTCAAATATTCTATCTATCGGTGCAGGATTTGTAAGTGAAGACGAGGCAAAGGAGGCCGTGCGCCTCTGGATCTCTACCCAGTTTAGTGGAGATGAAAGACACCAAAGAAGGATAGAACAGTTGGATAATATTGAATAGATAAATAATATTTTTAAATATATAAAATTAAACTATTATGGAAATAATCCCCGCCATTCTCCCAAAAGATTTTAGAGAGATCGAAGATAAGATCTCTCTAGTTCACGGTATTGCTTTTGTAGTGCAGGTGGATATTTGTGATGGGAAATTTGTTTCTTCTATAACTTGGCCTTACAAAAAACAAGATGCGACATTTGAAGCAATCTTGAAAGAGGAAAAGGGAATGCCAGAATGGGAAGATATAGACTACGAGTTTGACCTTATGATTTCAGATCCAACGCCAGATGATATGAGGAAATGGCTTTCTGCTGGAGCTTTGCGTATAGTTTTGCATGTAGAGTCATCAGCCGATCTTTTCCCTTGTATAAATGTTCTAAATGGACTTACAGAAATAGGTTTGGCTTTAAATATACAAACCCCGATCGACGCTATAGAAAAATACAAAGCATCAATCTCATATATACAACTCATGGGAATTACTCGCATCGGATTTCAAGGTCAAGCTTTTGATCCACGTGTTTTGCAAAAAATAAAAGATATGAAAGAAAAATATCCTGATCTACCTATTCAGATAGACGGTGGAGTGAGTTTTGCTACAGCAGGACAATTGGAAAATGCTGGAGCAAATAGACTGGTGGTGGGATCGGCATTATTTGAATCGGACAATATTGTGGATACTTTTAATAAATTTTGGCAGATATAATGATACAATATACACATGGGAGTAACTCAGATTTTAACAGACCAAAAAGTTCAGTCACTTTTTGAAAAAGCTCAAGCTATTCGGCAGTCTATTATAGAGATGCTTATAGAAGCAAAGTCTGGACACACAGCTGGTCCACTAGATATGGCAGATGTTTTCACTTATCTCTATTTTCATGCATTAAAATATGATGCAAAAAAGCCAGACTGGCCGTATCGGGATAGACTCATTCTTTCAAATGGTCATATTTGTCCTGTGTTATACGCCACGATGGCCCACGCTGGATATTTTCCAGTTTCTGAACTAAAAACTTTGAGAAAATTTGGGTCAAGATTGCAAGGACATCCGCACCGAGATTTCCTACCAGCTCTGGAGACTTCTTCTGGGCCACTAGGCTCCGGCCTTTCTCAAGCTGTGGGAATGGCACTGGGAGAGAGGATTGATTTTGGTAAAACTTCTGGAAAACAATTTGTTTGTCTAACTGGAGATGGTGAGCTCGATGAAGGACAAAACTGGGAAGCCATCATGCTTGCTGGAAAAGAGAGAATACAAAATCTGACAGTTTTTGTAGATCGAAATAATATTCAGATAGATGGTTTTACCGAAGACGTCATGCCTCTAAATCCTCTGGCAGATAAGTGGAGATCTTTCGGCTGGCATGTCCAAGAGGTTGATGGTCACAATTTTCGCGCTCTCGATGGTGCGTGGACGCAAGCTCTCTCCGTTTTTGATCGACCATCTGTCATCATTTGTTACACTATCGCTTCAAAGGGTATTCCAGAATTTGAAAGAAAATATGAATGGCATGGTAAGCCACCTTCAACTCCAGAAGAGATCGATACTGCTCGCAAGGCTCTACATATTGTCAGGACTATGGGAGGGAAGGTAAAAGGAGAGCATGAGTAGGGGATAAAAGGTGGAAAATGAAAGTTGAAAAGAAAAGTCAGAAGATTGAGGTAAAAGATATTATTACAGCAAGAAGACGTTTAAAATACTTGCATTCTTGATATCATATATGGTATCATAAAATCATGAATAGAAAAAATAAAATAAAACTCATTCCTATTAGTGAAATCGAGAAAGAACTAATAAAAAGACCTGGTTACAAAAAAGCTCGTCAAGAATCCGAACTAAGGTATCTTCTCATTGGAGCCATTATCAAAGCACGTGGAGCACATGGTCTCACTCAACGTGAACTTGCGAAACGGCTCAAGATGACTCAATCTGCATTAGCTCGTTTTGAGTCTGGAAAAGCAAAGAATCCTACGCTCTCATTTGTAAAGAAACTTACCGAAGGACTTGGACTAAGGGTAACAATTTCCTAGTTTGGAGTTGTGGTATAATTGTTTTGTGATTAATCCCTCCCAAAACCTCAACCCAAAACTCTCCTCGTCTGACATCGAGCAAGTTCCCATTCGCAAAGGTTTCGGCGAAGGTCTCCTCGTAGCTGGAGATCGGGATAAAAATGTTGTTGGACTTTGTGCTGATCTTACTGATTCAACACAGATGAATCTCTTTAGAGACAAGTATCCAGATCGATTTATCCAGATGGGTGTGGCTGAACAAAATCTAGCCAGTGTGGCTTCTGGGCTAGCAGCTATGGGAAAAATTCCTTTTATCACATCGTATGCCATGTTTTCTCCGGGAAGAAACTGGGAGCAGATCCGAACGACTATTTGTTATAACAATCAGCCAGTAAAGATCGCGGGATCGCATGCTGGTATTTCTGTTGGTCCAGATGGAGGAACACATCAGGCTATAGAAGATCTGGCTATTACTAGAGTTATACCTCGTATGGTAGTCATTTCTCCTTGCGATGCTATCGAAGCAAAGAAGGCAACTATTGCCACTGCACTTACAAAAGATCCGACATATATACGTCTAGCTCGAGAAAAAACTCCAGTTATCACTACAGATAGCAGTCCTTTTGTCATAGGCAAGGCCCAACTTCTTTTTGAACCAGCAGGTGGAGCCAGAGCGGATGTTGGGATCATTGCTACTGGAGCTCTAGTTTACAAAGCCCTGAAAGTTGCTATGGATTTTGAAAAGGAAGGTAAAAAAGTAAAAGTCTTAAATCTCTCTACCATTAAACCTTTGGATGAAGATGCTGTTTGGAGACTTGGACACGAAACAGGGGCTTTGGTGACTGTTGAGGAACATCAGATAACTGGAGGTATGGGATCTGCTGTTGCAGAATGTGTAGCACGACATTTTCCAGTTCCTATCGAGTTTGTAGGAGTCAAAGATCAGTTTGGTCAATCGGGAACTCCAGATGAACTCATCGAATATTATGGAATGGGGGAGAAACATATAAAAGAGGCGGTGAAGAAAGTGGTGCTAAGGAAGAAGTAATAAAAAAAACTCCGGCAAACATTTTGTCGGAGAGTTTCGCGATTTTAAAAATATTATCAAAGCGTTTCTAAAATATTTTCTTTCTTCTCTTTTCTTCGTCTAGAAGGTTTGATTTGTGGTTTCTTTTTTGGCTCATGAATCTTCAATGTTTCGAGTGAATCTTCACGAGTAGAGCTAGTTTTTGTTTTCATTTTCATAATTCTAAATTCCAGAGATTAGTATAGCAGTTTTATTGTCTAAAATCACCAGTCGCGATATAGTATCCCCATGCCTCTATTTAACCTCTCAGTATCCATGACTCCTGCTGGTGATCAGCCAAAAGCCATAGAAGCCCTTACAAAAGGGCTTTCTAAAGGCTTGCATCATCAAACCCTTTTTGGGGTAACAGGATCCGGAAAAACATTTACCATGGCAAATGTCATAGCAAACTACGGCAAACCAACCCTAGTCATCGCTCACAACAAAACTCTAGCTGCTCAGCTCGCCCAAGAATACAGAGAATTTTTCCCAAACAATGCCGTGCACTACTTTGTTTCTTACTATGACTACTATCAGCCAGAAGCTTACATGCCTGTTACAGATACCTATATAGAAAAAGAAGCTATGATAAACGAAGAGATCGAGAGACTTAGACATGCATCAACACAAGCCCTGCTTACTAGAAAAGATGTGATCATTGTGGCATCGGTGTCTTGTATCTATGGATTGGGAAGTCCAGAAGAATATGAAAAAGTAAATCTCAAGATAAACATCGGCACCGAACTTTCTCGATCCGAATTGATACGAAAGCTTATAGATATACATTTTGAAAGAACAAATGCCGATTTAACCTCGGGAACATTTAGAGCACTTGGAAATATGATAGAGATCATGCCTGTCAATGAAAGAACTATATATCGTATTGAATATGAAGGGGATTATGTGAAAAGTATTATTGAGCTTGACCCAGTAACTCGTGGTCTGAGAAATGAGCATAAAGCCGTTTATATTTTTCCAGCAAAACATTTTATAAGTACCGATGAACAATCAAAAAAAGCTTTTGGGACAATCAAAGCAGAACTAGAGATGCGTCTTGTCGAACTGACCAAGGCTGGAAAAATTCTAGAAGCTGAGCGCTTGAAAAGAAGGGTCAAGTACGACCTAGCTTTGATAAAAGAAGTTGGATACTGCAATGGAATAGAAAACTACTCTAGACATTTTTCTGGAAAAAAATCTGGAGAGGCTCCAGATACTTTGCTTTCCTATTTCCCTCACAAGGCCGATGGAAATCCGGATTTTCTAACTGTTGTCGATGAGTCCCATGTCACTATTCCACAGATCGGAGGAATGTATGCTGGAGATGCTTCTAGAAAAAGTACCCTCATAGATTTTGGTTTTAGACTTCCTTCTGCAAAAGATAATAGGCCATTAAAATTTGATGAATTCGAAAAGAAAGTTGGCCAGATTGTCTACACTTCTGCAACTCCTGGAAAATATGAAAAAGAAAAAAGCGAACAGGTCGTCGAGCAGATTATTCGTCCTACTGGACTCATCGATCCGATTATAGAAGTTAGACCTATCATTGAAAAGGGAAATTACAAAGGACAAATCTTTGACCTCATCGATGAAGCCTTCAAGGTTATAAAAACTGGTCACAGAGTGATCGCTACTACACTGACAAAAAAGATGGCCGAAGATCTCAGTGAATTTCTCAAAGAAAAAGGAATAAAAGCCGAGTATCTCCATAGCGACATAAAGACTATAGATCGCATCACTATCCTTACGGAATTTAGAAGAGGAAAGTTCGATGTTCTAGTAGGAGTAAATCTTCTTAGAGAAGGTCTAGATCTCCCCGAGGTCTCTCTCATAGGAATTCTCGATGCTGACAAAGCCGGTTTTTTGAGATCTGACACATCGCTCATTCAGATCATTGGTCGTGCTGCTAGAAATGTTTTGGGACGTGTCATCCTCTATGCAGATATTATGACCGATTCTATGAATTATGCCATCAGGGAGACAGATAGACGTAGAAAGATCCAGTCAGATCACAATACCAAGCACGGCATCACTCCAAAAACTATTATAAAGAAAATCCAAGATATCACTGATCAATTGAGAAGTGAGCATGACAAAACTGTCAGTGAACTAGTAAAGATAGATGAGGAACTTCTACGTACCAATCCAAAACTTTTGATGAAACAAAAGCAGGAGGCCATGGAAGAAGCGGTCAAAATCCTAGATTTTGAAACAGCAGCTATTATAAGAGATGAGCTAGTTGAGTTTGAAAAGATAGTGGATAAGGCTAAAAAGGGGAAGGTGGTAAAAAAGAAAAAATAGCAAAGAAAATAATAGGACTAAATAATAATGGATTGTGGTATATTTTTTAAATGATTATTTTTATTAAAGGTTTGCCTGGAAGTGGAAAAACTGTAATTTCTGATAAGATATCTTATCATTTGAAGTGGAATGTTATTCATGTAGATCAATTAAAAAGTAAATTCACAAAGCAAAATCCTACCGCAGACTTCTTAAAAGAGGTTCTTCCATTCAGTTATAAACAAACGAATGAAGAATTGTTAAAATTTAAAGACGATAATATGATTGTCGAAGAGATTTTTCGTAATCCTAGTTTTGTTCAGGGAGTATTAGATTTTTGTAAAGAATATAAAATTGAATATCACTGGTTCCTACTAAAAAGAGATACGAATACTTTAATTTGACGAATCCGAACGTCATTACACCAAATTCGCTGATTTTTTCAGTGAACAGATATTTATTTATAAACTAATAATTTTAATAATCATGAATAAAAATAAAATAACACAAGAAGATAGAAGTAGTATTGTTATATATGAGGGAAAGGATGGGAGTATAGAGTTACGTGCAGATATAGATAAGGAAACAATTTGGGCAACTCAGGATCAAATATCAAATCTATTCCAAGTATCAAGACCCAACATAACTTTGCATCTCATAAACATCTTCAAAACAGATGAGCTTAGAGAAAATTCAGTTAGTAAGGATTTCTTACTAACTGCCACAGATGATAAGAGATATAAGGTCAAATGTTACAATCTTGATGCTATTATTGCTGTCGGTTACCGTGTCAATTCAAAAAAAGCTACCCAATTTCGTATCTGGGCTACTGGAGTTTTACGCGAATATCTAAAGAATGGCTTTGCATTTAACAAATATAAACTCGAAAAATCTACAGAATCACTAGTAGGTCTCTATGAAACTTTAGCACTTCTAGAATCCAACGAGCTCGGAGGAAAACTTAAGGGAAAAATCACTCTTAAATTAACTAGAAATTTGGAGAAGAAATAACCAGCTAGTCAGTTGAGTCTGAAAGTTTAAAGGAAAAAAAGTAAATAATATGCTAGTATAAGTCAATTATGAAAAGAACATATATCAAAGATCTCAAGGGGCATGAGGGGGAGGAGGTTACTCTCTTGGGTTTTGTGCATATAATCAGGATTCAAAGCAAGATTATTTTTGTAACTCTCCGTGATATATCAGGACTGATACAAGTTGTGATAATGAAAGATAGTAACGTATTTGAAATTGCAAAAAATCTCTCCTCAGAATCTGTGATTAAAATTGAAGGATTAGTAAAAGAAGAAAAAAATGCTCCGGGAGGAATTGAGATACATGCTTCAAAAATTGAAATATTATCTTCTGCTGATCCAGAGCTTCCTATTCCTATTGCTCTTAAAAAAGGTGCTGTAGAAACAGAAGCGCCGATTAGACTGGATTATCGTTGGCTTGACCTTAGAAAGCCAGAAAAAACAGAAATATTTAAAGTTTGGACTGAACTAGAAAAAGGTTTTCGAAATTATTGGTCTTCAAATGACTTCATACAACTTTATCCACCATGCTTTATGAGTACTCCATCTGAAACTGGAGCGGAAGTTTTTGAAGTTAATTATTTTGATAAAAAAGCATATCTAGCTCAATCTCCTCAATTTTATAAACAAATGGGTATTGCTAGTGGGTTTGAAAAAGTTTTTATGGTTGGTCCTATATTTAGAGCTGAAGAATCTTTTACTACCAGACACTTGACTGAATTTACTGGTTGGGATTTTGAAATAGCTTATATCAATTCTCATCATGATCTAATGGATGAAGAGGAGGGTATGATAGTTAGTGGTTTTACATCTCTAAAAAAATCTTTCCCTGATATAAATATATCTATCCCATCTCGACCTTTTCCTCGTATATCTATGGTGGAAGCAAAGAAAATTCTCAAAGAGAGAGGAGTTACTTCGGGCGAAGAGCACGATTTTTCTCCAGAAGAGGAGAGGGGTATTTATGAATATGTGAAAGAAAAAATGAATCATGAATTTGTATTTATCACTGATTATCACAAATCAAAAAGTGCTTTTTATCATATGTGTCATGAAAATGATAATGATCGATCGAAACGTGCCGATCTTATATATAGAGGTTTGGAAATAACTACTTTAGCACAAAGAGAGCATCGTCACGATATATTGGAAAAGCAAGCTAAAGAAAAGGGAATGGATTTGGGACCGCTTCATGATTATCTCAATTTTTTCAAATGGGGTTGTCCACCGCATGGCGGAGGGGGAATAGGGCCAGCGCGACTTATAATGAAAATTTTAGATTTACCGAATGTGAGAGAAGTTACCTATTTGCCGAGAGATGTAAAGAGATTGAATCCGTAAGATGCTAAGGAAATAGGTTCAAAGAACTGGACCAAAATTCAAATCTTGACAAAATAACATAATGTATGCTATACTATATAATAGTAGCTCTATGAAAAACTTAACACTGAATGCTGGGAACCATTCTTATTTCTTCGATAATGGCTTTTCGCCAAAATCAGAGGATAACGAGTTTAATCGTTTATCCAGCAAGTTGCCGGAATTGCCATTTGAATCAAGAGAAACACTCGAGATTGTGGCAAGACATTTGTATTCAGAAGGATTCACTTATAGAGAAGGGTATGCCACCATTGAAGACGTCGTTGTCTCGAAAGGTGGTAGTTGTTTGGGCTTGTCGGCCCTTGTAACAGCAATTCTTCTCAAAAAGAAAAAATCACCTGAATGCAAAATTCTAATTCGTCCTTATGATGCTGTAAATGAAGCTGACAAAAAGCTTTTCGCGGAATTGATGAGTGGCGAATACTTCGATTACGAGCAACCCAAGATTCCAAAGATCAAGGATCAGCCACGTATCGAAAATAGGGTCAATCGCTTTGTACCGCTCGGTCATCCCATTGTGGTACTCGATGGAGTACCCTTGGAGACGACTTTGATGTTCGAAGAAGATCAAATCCCTTTCGTTGAATTTCTTGCCGAGACCACAGGTAGTCACGGTCCAGAAATTCTCCTAAGTTATCTCTTTAGTGATCATGCAAAGATTTTGCTCCGATCACTTCAGGCATGTAAAGTTATCCCACAAACAACTTTACGTGAATTCGGTAACACGATTTTACATAGTTTGGAAATCTTTCCAGACAATCGTGACGCTTTAATGCTAAAGTGGCAGTATGCATGTTTCATTCAAGATGAGAAATTGCAAACTGAGGCAAAAGAGCATTTGCTCAGGTTGGGTCCAGTTGATTCTGATATGTCTTATAAACTGTGGATTGCCACAGGAGACGTTCGATATCTAGATACTACACTTGAACAATTCCCAGAACACATTTTGGCATTTCTCGACCGAAAGGTGTTTTTGGAACCGGATCCGAAAGAAGCTCGGATGAACTTAGCGGTTGCCTTGTGGTGTATCGCTTACTCAAATGTCCTCGATTTGCAGGTTTTTTACAAAGACTTGCAAATTAGGGCGAAACTTAGGGAACTATTTCCCACAACAAAAAAAGGAGTTAAAAATAAATGAAAACTGGTTTATACCTAGGTGGTCCAGGGGGACCACCATTGGAAATGAGGCAAAGTCTGATGCTCTGCCCCAAATTGAGTCATTCAGTCAGTCCGCAATACCTGAAGCTTGAAAAACTTCGGCAACAGCGGAAAAAGCTGAAAAATACAAAGTAAATGATATCTACGTGATATCAAAACGGGTTCTGAAAAAGGACCCGTTTTTTCATTGTTAATTATCTTGTCTTTATATTTTATTCATGTAGTATATGGATTGGAAAGAAATTTATACCTTAAACACCAAAAAGAAAGACTCGCAATGAATGAAATTGAATGGTTAGTTGAACAGCTCAAGGTACGTTTACCTGATGTAAAAATCGAAGTTGATGCACCAGAGAGGCCGAAAGGCATTTACTGGATTGATATGAAGAAAGGCCAGAAATTGCTCACGTTCGCGTGGCGATCTGAACAAGGGTTCGGATTCTTTTCGAAGGATTGTGGCTATGGAGAAGGGCCAGAAGAAATCATTCCTGAAAAGAAAAAAGCGCTTGAAAAGGTAATTACTTTGCTTTTGAAAAATAGAAAGCACAGGAGAAGATAATTATTTTATCTTAGTCTTGAAAAATAACGCTTTCAAATCGCGATCTGAAATATGGTCGCGGTTATTTTTATAGTCATTGACATAATCTGCTATCCATGATAAGATACTTTCCATAGTGGTGCGCTACACCATTAACCAAACCCTAACAGGGATAGCAGACAGTACATTGAGAGGAAACTTATGAATACAAGAATTAAAAGCAAAAAACCAGTTCACTACGGCATTGTGATTTCCTCGGGAACCCAGTACGCAAAAGCCAAAATCCAGAACGGTCAGTATCAGGGTAAAGTGGTAACACTCTTCCCCGAACAGTGTCGTGAGACACGCCGAGACTGTATCGTAGGAGGATCGAGACGCTTCGACATGCCCTGCAGAGGGCAAGAAGTCGCTGTCATGATCAACGAGATCAAAGATCGTCCAGTCGCGTTGCTCTGGGGATCGGCAATGGGCTATGGGTTCGACGAGAAGGGCGAACTCGCACGTGAGCCAAAAGTGGCTCTCGGGTTGGTTGAAATCGATGAAGATCGGCCAACATCGAACAAAAAAGCGAAACAGCGCCAGTTCGACGATGGGGATGACATCAACCTCAAGGAGATGACCCAAAACGAATCACTTCCGGATTGGGCAAGGTCTGGAACAGAAGCTTACTCACAAACCTTGATGGCAAGCAGGAAATTCCGCCATGCACAAGCATGTACCGGAATCGCCCGCTGAAAAAACAAAGATGATTTATATAGACCAGAGTTCAACCCTCTGGTCTTGTTATTTATGCTATACTATTTCCATGTCCTCCTCAGGTGAGGTAAAAAAGTTAGTTCCAAATACCCACTTCAAGATTCAGACTGAAGTCTTTGAGGGTCCTCTTGACCTCCTCCTAACTTTGGTTGAAAAGAGAAAACTTTTTATAAACGATATCGCTCTTTCAAAAGTCACAGATGACTACATAGAACATGTACAGCAGTTTGATAAATTGCCGATGGGGGATTCCGCCCAATTTATCCTTGTTGCATCCACATTATTACTCATAAAGTCTAGATCTCTTTTACCAACACTTACCCTAACAGAAGAGGAAGAAGAGGGGATAAATGATCTAGAAACAAGATTGAAGATCTATAAAAGAATAAAAGATGCTAGTATTTTAGTAAGAAATCTTTTTGGAAAAGAAATAATATTTCCACAATCCCAAATCAAAATTAGCGAACCAGTATTTTCTCCACATAAGTCCATGAATCTTTTATCCCTAGCAGAAGCAATAAAAGATATCATAAAAAACCTTCCCAAAAAAGAAAACATTCCAAAAGCAATTATAAGGAAAATAATAAGTCTTGAGGAAATGATAGATAGTCTAACAAAAAGAATCACTGCTGGTTTACGTATGAGTTTCAAAGAATTTTCTGGTGCGCACACCCATGAAAAAGTAAACATAATCGTAGGATTTCTGGCAATGTTAGAACTAGTCAAACAAGGAGTTATACAAGCCAACCAAGAAGAAACATACGGAGATATACACATGGAAACAAAAGTTACAGGAGTTCCGAGGTATAATTAACAACCCCAGAAATAAAAAGAAATAAAAATGGTTTTACCCCTACGAGCACAACTTGAAGCAGTACTTTTTTTTAAGGCAGAACCACTGTCCATTAAACGTCTTGGCCAAATATTAAAAAAGGATGAGGACGAAGTAAAAATGGCTATAAAAGAACTCGCTGATGACCTACGTGGTACAGGTCTTACACTGATTGAATGGGAAGATGAAGTGACCATAGGAACATCAAAAGACGCTGCGGAACTTATAGAAAGTATCACCAAAGAAGAGTTGACAAAGGATCTCGGAAAAGCTGGCTTAGAGACTCTCTCTATCATCCTTTACCAAGGCCCACTTTCTAGAGCAGAGATAGACTATGTAAGAGGTGTAAATTCTCAGTTCGTCTTACGAAATCTCCTAGTGAGAGGCCTTATAGAGAGAGTAGAGAATCCAAAAGACCAGAGGAGCTTTCTGTATAAACCCACACTTGAACTTATTTCCTACCTCGGAATTTCTAAAATTACAGATCTACCTGACTACGAAAGTGTCAGAAGTGATATAGATGTATTTAAAAATATACAAACACATGAACAAAACAAAGAATCAGCCAATTGATAAGATATACTTTGCATCGGTCATTCTTTTGGCTATAGGAGGGTTTTTTATTTTTAGTTCGGCATCTCTTGGACTTTTAGCAAGAGATGGAGCTACGTTTCAGTCTGTAGCTATCACGCAGAGTATAGGTCTAATAATGGGTCTAAGTGCTTTTTGGATTATGTCAAAAATCCATTATAAAGTATTAAAAAAATATGCATTTTATATTTTTTTATTTTCTATTGGGCTCAATCTCCTACTCTTTGTTCCATCTCTTGCAATAAGTCATGGAGGGGCATCTAGATGGATAAATCTACGTTTCATATCTTTTCAACCATCAGAATTTCTAAAGATCGCCTTCATTATTTATTTCTCCCTATGGCTCTCTAATGTGAAAGAAAAAGTAACAACTTTAAAATATGGCATTTTACCCTATCTAGCGATCATTGGTTTTTTAAGTATCTTACTTTTGGTACAAAAAGATACAGATACACTTATAGTTATCGCTGGAACAGGAATCATTATGCTATTTATTTCTGGAGCAAAGATTCGTCATATTGCTCTTTTATTTTTAATCGGATTTTTGTTTCTTGGAACAGTCGTGATTGCTCGACCATATGTAAAAGATAGAGTTGTAACCTTTTTCAATCCATCAGTTGATCTAAAGGGTTCTGGCTATCAGATACAACAATCCCTTATTGCCATAGGATCAGGACAGATCGCAGGAAGAGGGTATGGACAAAGTGTTCAGAAGTTCAATTATCTTCCTGAGCCCATTGGAGACTCGATATTTGCAGTGCAAGCTGAAGAATTTGGTTTTATCGGAAGTATCATACTTGTCATACTCTATTTGCTTTTTGCTTTTAGATCATTGAAGATATCGTCTAATTCTCCGGATTCATTTGGTGGACTTCTGGCGGTTGGAATTGCTATACTTATCGTTGTAGAGTCATTTATGAATATTTCTTCGATGCTT
>Ga0163144_10004263_pt1 | contig 32245 bp, 28 predicted proteins | sample OliLak19BULKMAT1_FD_123175 | JGI IMG/M metagenome (GOLD analysis project Ga0163144, IMG submission 123175) | Freshwater microbial mat bacterial communities from Lake Vanda, McMurdo Dry Valleys, Antarctica - Oligotrophic Lake LV.19.BULKMAT1 | ecosystem: Environmental > Aquatic > Freshwater >... | reverse complement strand
AACTACTGGGATTTGGTGGACGTTATCATTGTTCTGAGTGACAGGCACAAAAAAGTGGGGTCGGAAGACGGGCATAAAACCGCCCAAACCAGTGACTTACAACAGGCTCGGGTTGCGGGTGCAAATCAAAGGTTGAATAAATGTCGACGTGCCATTGAAGAACACGATTTCTCTTCTTTTGCTGATGTTGTAGAACAAGATAGCAACCTAATGCACTCTGTGATGATGACTAGCGTGCCACCCCTATTCTATTGGCTGCCCGCCACGTTAGATGTGATGCGCGCGGTGCGTGAAATGAGATACGACGGCATTAACGTTTGTTATACATTGGATGCTGGGCCTAATGTACATTGTTTATGCTTGGGTAAGGATGTTGAGGCAGTAATAAGGGTGCTAAAGGGTATTGAAGGCGTAATAGAAACAAGAGTTGCTAAAGCAGGTGGTGGAACGCAAGTGATTGGTGGATGAAACTTGCTTGCACTTTAGCGTTAAATACGCTTATCCTAATGATTAACCGATAACTGATAAGGTAAAAACAACCATGATGGGTTTGCTTGAAAATGATTTTTTGTCCGCGATACTGGCATTTGGCTTAGTACTGATTCCCGCGATTATCATCCACGAATTGGGTCACTTTTTTGCCGCGAAATCCGTGGGCATTAACGTACTAGAATTTGGTATTGGGTTTCCTCCACGCGCTTTTAGATTGTTCATGTGGGGTGAAACAGAATTTACGTTGAATTGGCTACCTATTGGTGGGTTTGTAAGACCACTAGGTGAAGACTTTATTGGGCCCATTGATGGCAGCGATAATGCAAGCAAAGAATCTCAGGCTGCTTATGTGAGTGAACGCGAAGAACTAAGGGAACGCGGTGTTGCTGACGCAAACATGCTCTCTGTAAACGAAGCGAAACCGTTATCACGTATTTGGTTTATGGTGGCGGGTGCATTTGCAAATTTTGTCTCGGCAATTATCGTGTTTATCGTTGTGGCATTGATTGGCTTACCCACTATCATTGGGGCGCGAGTGCAATTGTTGGCAATTAGCCCTGATAGTGTGCTGGCTGAAAGTGGTGCTGAAGTGGGTGATGTGGTTGAGCGTGTAAACAGTCAACTATTTCAGAACTTGGATGGTTTTTGGCAATTGTGGTTCAGCTCATCAAATGAGCCTTTAGAAATTACCATGCGCCGTTTAAGTGATGGCAGTAATTACACTGTCCAGGTAACCCCACAGGCGACAGAGCGTGTAAACCAAGTGAGAGTATTAAGTATTTTGGCGGATTCGCCTGCCATTGTGGCGGGAATTCAGACGGATGATGTGATTACGGCTGTGGACGGTGAAGTATTCCCCTTGAGCGTTAATCCTGCAACAGTTTTACAGGACATTACCTCACAATCTGCGGATAAAGCGTTGCGTCTAACTATTTTACGTGGGGATGAAACGTTAGAAATTGACATTACGCCTCGTCTGGATTCAGGTTCTGGCAGAGCTAGAATGGGCATTGGCATTCTTTCACAGTATGCCACCAATGACGGGTTACAATGGACTACAACAAATTCTCTTGAGGAAAATATTCCACAACCATTGGGTGATGCTGTTGTTTACGGGGTTTCGCGTTTTGCTACCACGATTGGGCTTATCGTAAGTATTCCACAACAACTGATTGACGGTACAATTTCACCAGAAGAAGCGCGTCCTGTAAGCATTGTGGGCATTAGCCAAGTGGGCGGGCAGTTTTTACGCCAGAGTGTAAACGATGGTAGCCCCACGCTTATATTGAACTTCTTCGCGCTCATCAGTATCTTTTTGGGCTTTACGAATTTGCTACCATTACCGCCGCTTGATGGTGGGCGTGTGGTATTTGTGATCATTGAGATGGTTCGTGGTAAGCCCGTTCCAATTGGAATTGAGAACCTTGTGTATCGGATTGGAATTGCCTTTTTGTTGTCACTGGGGGGGATTGTGATTGTGTACGACATCATTAACCCCTTTGTGTTACCACAATAAGATAAAGGATTGGATAAAGAACTTGAAGGATAAAGCGAAGATGTCAAATTATGCCTATGATGACGATGGTCTTGTGGAACGCCCTAACCCTACGGTTGAGGCGATTATCGAACATCTTTTGAAGGGCGAGGATGCAAGCACCTCAGAAACACTGCTTTATGGTTTGTCTGACCTAAGCGAAAGCTATATTGAAGAAATTCGCCCTGTTTGGCAGAACCTGGAAGCGGGCTATAAACAGCTTTTGATGCAAATTTTGATTGACGAGATGGAAAGCCACTTTGACCTAAACTATGATGCGCTGGGGCTATTAGGTATTGAAGACACTGAATCTCTCGTAAGAAGGGCGAGCGTTGAAATTTTGGGAGAAAGTGAGAGCCTTCGCGTTATGAGACGGCTTTTCCAACTCTTAAAATTAGAGAAGGTTTCGGCTGTAAAAGCAGAAACAGCACGAGTATTAGGGCACTTTATCCTGCTAGACGAAGTGGGTGACATTAAAGAGGGTGCTACACGAGAGATAAGACACTTTGTAGAGTCGCTGTATCAAGACAAATCACAAAGTGTGGATGTAAGGGCAAGAGCTTTAGAAGCCATTGCCAATAGTAGCGAATCTGTTGTAGAAGTTTACATCAAAGATTCTTATCGCAGCGATGATGATGAACTTAAACTCGCATCTGTGGTCGCCATGGGTAGAAGCGCAGACCGTCAGCAATGGGAAAGTATTATTCTAAACGAGCTGATGTACGGCAGGGGTGATATTCAAATAGAGGCTGCTAGAGCAACGGGAGAGCTACAAATTGGTGAGGCGATACCACACCTGATGAAGTTGTTTGAAGAAGATGATATTGAGGCACAAACGATTATCATCTGGGCATTGGGTGAAATAGGAAATCGTGAGGCGACACGTTACTTAGAAAGAATTGCAGAAATTGCAGAAGAGAACGAAGATGATGATATGCTGGAGCTAGTGGAAGAGGCTTTAGGTAATGCGTCTTTAGGAAGTGGCGGGCGTGCTAGTGATGTAATGGACTAGCTACTTAACCTTTGTAAACAGCCTGATAAAACGCGGCAGAGCCAATTGACTCTGCCGTGTTTTTATTTTACATACCGAATATTTGGGTCATTTTCATGCCAAGGCTCATATCAGAGACCTTTAGCTTGCCCATCATGAAGGCTTGCATGGGGTTAATACCACCATTGACTAAGGAGAAGAAATCATCGGCGGCGGCTTTTACGGTCATTTGAGGGTTTTCTGCTTGCCCTTGACCCGCTTCACATGCACCACTCGCAATTTTTACCCAGAAAAGACCGCCATTATCCCCGCTTAACTCAAATTGAATAACCGCATCTAGCCCCTCAGCCTTATCAGCGTTAAAGCGTTCCACCATGATGGGGAAAATTCCTGCAATTTCTTGGCTTGTAGCCATAAGTAACACTCCTTCTTAAAGATGTTAGTTTGATGAGACTGTGTAAACGGAACGTATCGGCTAAAGTATACTCATAAAAGCTTGTTTACTGTAGTGTGCTAGGGAGTTTAAGATGCGATTTTTAATTTTACTGACTATTGCGACGTTTTTTAGCGGGATGGCACTAGCACAAGAAACGCCCCTCCCTTCTTCGATTGCCTATATTGGGACAGACTATAATGTCTATACTTTATCAGAGGGCAACCAATTTCAATTAACCACCGATGGAAGCACAGCAAGAGCATATCAGTGGCTTACTTGGTCAAATGACGGGCGATTATCATATTTTTGTTGCGATTTACGTACGGCTTCTACCGCAGAAACAGTCACTTATATTTCTTCTGATGGCAAAACTGCCGGGGAAGAGGTGTTAAGAACCAACGGGCAATCAGTGATTTATGCGTATTGGTCGCCTAATACATGCGGTGATGCAGAAAATTGCCGTGATTTAGTGCTGCTAGTCAACAACATCAGTAATGGTTCATTGTCGTTGGAAGTGGTTCGCGATACGAACACGGGTGAGCAAAATTTTACATTAGGCACAGGAAGTCCGTTTTACTACAGCTTTAGTCCAAATGGTGACAATCTTCTTTTTCACCGCGATAACCAAGTTTTGGATGTGTTTAGCATTTCAGAGAATAGGGTGGTAAGGGCGTTTAGAGAGCTGTCTTCAGGTTCTTTTCAGTCTCCTTCGTGGTCACCTACTGATGAGCGTCTCCTGATTGGTTTGCAGGGGGCAAGCAGAGGTGAAACAAACCTTGTGATAATAGATGGGGAGACAGAAACCATTATTGCTGAGGGGCTACAAGGGCTGACTTCATTTTCTTGGTCACCTAATGGACGATATGTAGCATACCGCGAAATTAGCAACCGTCTTTATGGTAGCCTGACCATTATAGACACGCTGACGGGTGAGGAAGTGGCAAAGAACACTATAGAAGGCGTTCTAGCGTTTTTCTGGTCACCCGACAGCGAAAAAATAGCCTATGTAGGCTTAAGACGGACTGGTTCAAGTGTAGGTGTAAATAATGTTACAGTAGGCATGCAAACAAACTCAGTCAGTTTGGGGTGGGGAGTGCTTAACATTGTCAGTGGTATCAACCTTGCTTTAGATACCTTTGTTCCTACGTATGAAATGGGCTACATGATGAGTTATTTTGACCAGTTTTCTCAAAGCCATCGCATTTGGTCGCCCGATAGTCGGTTTATCGTGTATAGTGCCTTAGAAGGCGAGGAAGAAAAGCCTATCATTGCTATTCTGGATATTGACGCACAGGGAAGTTCTAAGACAATTGCAGAAGGTGTCTTTGCAGTTTGGAGTTTTGAATAGTTGAAGCGAATGCAAGTTCTTAAAACAGTAGCTGTGTTGGTTGGGCTGATGTCTCTTATGGGATGTGTGCGCGACCAACCAGAAATTATTATTGTGACGGCTACGAATATCAGCGAGCCTCAAACGGTTTTTGTTCCTACAACGCAAGCTGTTCTAACGCAATCTTCGCCAGATATTGTTGTTATTCCTACCCTAAACCCCACTTCTGCGGTTGCCCCTGTTAGCTTGCCAGAATCGCACATTGTACGAGCCGGTGATACATTGTTTTTGATTGCCCAGCAGTATGGTGTTAGCTTAGGCGCGCTTGTTCAGGAAAACAATTTGGCGAACCCCGATTTACTTGAAGTTGGGCAAGTGTTGTCTTTACCCTCAAGCCCTAGCATTGTAACCCCCTCTTTTGAGATATTGCCAGATAGTCGTTTGGTGCGTGCGCCAAAGTCGATTGAATTTGATATTGCGGGGTTTATTGCTCAACAAAACGGGTTTATTCGTGATGCAAGCGACGTTGTGACAACACGCATCAGCAATGGTGCTGGCTTTGATGAAAGCTTGAGTGCGGCACAAGTTGTAGAGAGTGTTTCTTTGGAATATAGCGTTGACCCACGTCTGTTGCTTGCAGTTTTAGAGTATCGATCCGGCTGGCTAAGTAATCCTAATCCGCGAGAGGACTTGAAAGAAACGCCTGTTGTGAATGTAGCAGGTATTGATCGAAAAGGGCTTTACCGCCAATTAGCGTATGTGGCAAACGAAGTGAACCGTGGCTATTATGCGTGGAAGGGTAGGGGACTAAGGCAATTGGAGCTTGTAGACGGCACACGCCTGTCTATTAACGACGCACTGAACCCGGCAACGATTGCGCTACAGTATTTCTTCAGCCTAAGTTCGGCTACTACACTTAATGTATGGTTGAACGAAACGAGCGAAAATGGGTTTTATAAAACGTACTTGTCTTTATTTGGTGACCCGTTTATAGGCGCTATAGAACCTCTTGTGCCTGTAAACCTTGTTCAACCTCAATTTACACTGCCCTTTGCGCAAAACGAGCTGTGGTACTATACGGGGGGGCCTCATGGCGGGTGGGGCAGTGGGAGCGCTTGGGCTTCGCTGGATTTTGCGCCACCTGATGAACGCCCTGTAAATAGCTCCTTTTGCTACACTTCACAAACGCCTGTCAGGGCTGTTGCGCCAGGCGTTATAGCTAGAAGCGGAGATGGTGCTGTTGTGCTTGATTTAGATTTAGATGCTGATGAGTCTACGGGTTGGACAGTTCTTTATTTGCATTTGGAAGCCAATATTGCTGTAGGAACATTGGTCATGACAGGAGACCCAGTGGGTTTTGCTTCGTGCGCGGGCGGGTTTTCAACGGCGACACACTTACATATTGGACGACGCTTTAATGGCGAGTGGTTACCCACGGATTGTGCTTCGTGTCGTGCAGAGTATATTACCCCAACGTTTGAGATGTCGGGGTGGCGCACTGAAGGCATTGCGGGTCAAGAATATCAGGGCTACATGATACGTGAGAATACACGCCAACAAGCTGAACAGGGTCGTCAAACAACCATTAACCACATTTCATGGTGACAAAATTTGATGAACAAACAACGATATATTTTCATTTTAAGCGTAGTTTTATCGACATTATCTTATGTTAGTGTTGGCTATGCACAAGTTCCTAGTGCAACGCCCGTAAGGGTGATTATCGCGTCTTCTACACCGCAACCCACACAATCTGTTATTGAAACGCCCACCCCCACATGGACACCAACATCAGAGGGTCCCGTTCAACTACAGGCTAAAGCAGATGCTGGCGAGGTCAATGTTAGATCAGAACCTGACCCAGCATCTCAAAGACTGGGGGGTATCAATACGGGTGAATTTTATGTTGTGAGGGGGCGTTATTTCAACTGGTTACAGTTTGATTTTCCGTCTTCACCCACAGGTACAGGGTGGGTTTTTGATGGATTAATTGACATTGTAGGGGATACTTCAAAAATTCCGAACATAGATCCTTATGCTGTGCCTACATCAGAGGCAGATGCGGCTGCTTCACAGACCTTGAGTGTAATTGTCCAAACGCCAGGTGGCGATGAGACAGCTACAGCACAGGCAAGAATTGTGGTATTTTCAACCCCTGAGCCTAACGTTACTTTGGATAGTGTGCTTGTTGAAAGTGTGCTTCCGACGTATACACCGCCATCAGAATTTGTGTCTAGGGTAACGGCAACGCCATTTGTTGAGCAAACTACTGCACTAACAACGCTTACTGACATCACGTCACAAAGAGTTCCGCCAGCCGTACCTATTATAGTTTTAGGGTTTGTAGGGTTTTTGGGAGTTGCGATTAGCGTGATACGACGAGGATAAAAAAAAGGGCGATTACTCGCCCTTTCTACGTTCATTAACTACTGCTGCTGCAAGAACCACAACCACCGCTGGTTTCTTCGGCAGAATCTTTCGTCTTGAACGAAGTACCACAACCGCAAGCAGACACAGCATTAGGATTGTCGATACGGAAACCGCCACCAATGAGGCTGTCTACGAAGTCAATTGTTGCGCCTTCAAGATAAATGAGGCTGGTTTGGTCTAGCAAAAGACGCACACCATCTACGGCAACTACTTTATCATAGGCTTGGGGTTCAGGTTCAAATGCCATGCCATATTGCATACCAGAGCAACCACCGCCCGTTACAAACACGCGCAAAGCATGGTTGGGTATGTTACGTTGGCTAAGAAGATTTCTAATCACATTAACAGCAGATGGTGTAACTGTGAGAATATCTGTTCCGGTTGTTACTTGGGCATCATCCATGAGGGTCATGGGAAAACTCCTTTGAAGGTTTTAAGGGTGTGAAGTTGACTTTATTATAGCGTGTTTATAGAGCGCGTCAATAAAACAGAAAAAGATTGTTTTTATTCATTTTTGGGGATTAGATATGAACAGTTATCTGCACCCTGAGAGATTTGTGACAATAGGCGAGGTACTACTCCTAGCATATTAGCAATGAGACGCATATCCATTGAGCAAAGCATTTTATCTACATTTAATGCGTGGTAGGGGCAATTTGCGGTGCGTAAAACAATACCTTCTGACGTATTTTCCCAATGTGCTGCATATCCATGAGCATTTAGATAGTCTACGGTAGCATCTAATCTTTCTTCAAGTGACCCGTCAGGAGCTACAAACCCATCTGCCATAGAATCGGCAACACCTTCTAGAATGACATTAACCTGAGACTTGGCAAATGTTGTGCTTAGTTGTTTTAATAGCTCTGATGCGAGAGTTTTATAGTTATTGGGGAAAATTCCCTCACCTTGTATCGTTAGTGTGTAAATGTGTTGGGGTCTGCCAGGCGTAACTCTATTTTTAGATGTTAGGGTGCAAACATAGCCCTCTTCTTGAAGCCTGGATAAATGGTGACGTACGGTTACAGGCGTTATTGAACCACGTCGAGCGTTTAATTCTACAACAAGCGTGTCAACCGTAGATTGTCCAGCTTCGCGTAAAATATCAAGGATGTGTTGGCGTGTTTCTTGCATATATTTGAGTATCCGACATTTTAACAATAATTTTGAGTTTAATCATGTATCAGAGGATTGTCAAACCTTTACAAATGGTGTTAGCATTAGCAATCACCTTTTTAGGCTAATTATCCTCTTTTTTACCATAAGGAAAATAAGAAGTGCGTGACATTGTGGCATTTCAAGGTGTTCATGGCGCATATTCTGAACAAGCTGTTCGGCAACATTTTGGAGATGAAGTAGATGTTTTGCCGTGTGCAGATTTTTCAGATTTGTTTGAGAACATTCAAAAGGAAACTGTAAAGTATTGCTTATTACCTGTGGAAAATGCACAGGCAGGCGCAGTAAATGGGGCATATGAACTACTGATGGATTATGACCTGCGAATTCAAGCGGAAGTTATCCTTCATGTTCACCACAATCTACTTGTTGTTCCCGGCACAAAGCTGGAAGACATTAAGTTTGTAAGGTCACATCCACAAGGTTTAGCACAATGTGAGCGTTATCTAAGACGACATAACTTTAAGCCCGTGGTTTGGTATGATACGGCAGGTTCTGCAAAAGATTTAGCCAGCGAAAACACCCCTTATACGGCGTGTATTGCTAGTAAGTTAGCAGCGAGCCTATACAACCTAGAAGTGCTAGAACCCGATATTGAAGATGCACCTTTTAATTACACACGATTTTTCGTTTTAGGGAATGATGACCCTTTACCAAGTGACTATAACAAAACTTCGATTGTTTTTGCTGTACGTCATCGTCCTGCGGCATTACATGAGTGTCTTGGCGAGTTTGCGACGAGGGGAATTAATCTTACCAAAATCGAATCGCGTCCACGCCGTAATCGCCCATGGGAACCTATCTTTTATGTTGATTTTGAGGGATATTGGCAAGATGAGATTTGCCAAGAAGCCTTAATGAAATTGCTACAGAAAGCCTCCTTCGTAAAAATGCTGGGATCTTATCCTGCGGTTAAAACAAATTCAGTGGGGATGTAAGGATGAAAAAAATTGATGTTGCCATTCTTGGCGCAACAGGCGCAGTAGGTCAGCGATTTATTCAGTTGCTAGAAAATCATCCGTGGTTTAGGGTGGCAGAAGTAGTGGGTAAGGCAAGCGCAGGCAAACGCTATGGAGATGCCGTGAATTGGGTGTTGGATGGCGCACCGCCATCGCAAATTGCTGATATGGTGGTAAAACCTTTAGAGAGCGATTTAACATCACCTATTGTCTTTTCTGCATTGCCCAAAGATGCGGCAGAAGAACGCGAGATTGCTCTAGCAGGGGCGGGGCATGTGGTTTGCACTAACGCTTCTACGAATAGGATGCTAGAGGATGTGCCATTACTTTTGCCAGAGGTCAACCTAGAACATCTAAAATTGGTTGACATTCAACGTCAAAAACGAGGCTGGATAAGTGGCGCGTTGGTTGCTAATTCTAACTGTACGGTGATGCCTGTTGTGATGTCGCTTGTGCCTCTTATGCAGTTCGACATCAAGAAGATGATCGTCTTTAGTCAACAAGCCGTCAGTGGGGCGGGGTATCCTGGTGTAGCATCACTCGATATTTTGGATAATGTTGTGCCTTATATTGGTGGTGAAGAAGAAAAACTGGAAATAGAAGCCTCTAAGATGCTCGGTCGTTTTAATGGCGAAAGCATTGCTTATTGGAACGCTATCGCAAGCGCAACGTGTACCAGAGTGCCCGTTACGGACGCGCACCTTGTTACTCTATCTATAGAACTGGGCGAAAAACCCAGCCTCGCCCAAATTATAGAGGCATGGCAACAATTTGAACAACCCATCGAAATGAAGGGTTTACCGAGTGCGCCAGTGCATCCTGTCGTGTATTTAACACAGCCCGACCGTCCTCAGCCCCGCAGAGACCGCAACGCAGGAAATGGGATGACCACGAGTATCGGTCGGCTACGTGAATGTGCAATTTTGGGGTATAAGTTTGTTGCCTTGTCACATAATACAATTCGTGGTGCGGCGGGTTGTAGTATTTTGAACGCCGAGTTGATGGTTAAGCAGGGCTATGTTCAAGGGTATCAAATATAGTACTATCTCCTTTTTGAGGAGTTTATGCTGGTTATCGAGAAGTAGGTAGGAGAGAAGCTATGAGAGTTTTTATCACTGGTATTGATGGTTATCTTGGGTGGGCATTAGCCCAATATATGACAGCGCAAGGTCATGAAGTGGCAGGTGCTGACCTTATGTTACGGCGAGAATGGGTTGAAGAAGTTAAAAGTACAAGTGCCATTCCTGTTTATAGCCGTGAAGAGCGCATAGAAGCGTTTGAAAAGGAATTTAACAAGTCTATAGATTTTAGAGTGGGCGACTTGTGTGATTACGATTTTGTGACGGGCTTTTTTGATGAATTTAAGCCAGAGGCTATCGTTCACCTTGGGCAAATGCCTTCTGCGCCCTATTCTATGATTGACCAGAAGCATAGTGTGTGGACGCAGATTAACAACATCACATCTAACATGAACTTGCTTTGGGCAATGCACGATGTTGTGCCTGATGCTCATCTAGTGAAGTTAGGAACAATGGGGGAATATGGTCAACCCAATATCGACATTCCCGAAGGCTTTTTTGAGGTGGAATTTCGTGGGCGCAAGGATGTGTTGCCTTTCCCTCGTCAAGCAGGTAGCTGGTATCACCAAAGCAAAGTTCACGACTCTAATAACACACATTTTGCCTGTAAAATTTGGGGCTTACGCGCCACAGATATTATGCAGGGTGTAGTGTTTGGTACACAATTTCCTGGCTTAGGGGATGACCCTCGCCTTCGTACTCGTCTTGACTTTGACCAATGCTTTGGCACAGCCATTAATCGCTTTTGTGTGCAAGCTGTCGTCGGTCATCCTCTTACTTTATATGGGGCGGGTACAATGCGTCGTGGTTTCTTGCCACTGCGCGACGCGATGAGATGCTTGACGCTAGCAGTCCAAAATCCTGCTGAAAAAGGCGAGTACCGCGTGTTTAACCAATTTGCTGAAGCCTATAGCATTGCGGATTTGGCTTATATGACACAAGAAGTAGGGGCATCTCTGGGCTTAAATGTTGATATTAAACACTATGATAATCCTCGTGGTGAGCGCGAAGATCACTATTATAACCCAGACCGTAATAATCTTTTGAAAATTGGGTATGAGCCATCACAAGATGTTCGCTCTGAAATGCATCTTATGATAGAAGATTTGCTTCAGCACAAAGACCGCCTTATGGAATACAAGGATATTCTAGTCCCTGATATTCGTTGGGATGGTACTCGTCGCCGTTCTGATGAAATTAAGCAAGAAAAGCCTGTGAACTAACAGGTTTTGAAGTGTGTTTACCTATGGCGCAAGATGAACTCTTGCGCTATTTACTTTAATTGGGTTTAGGAGTCTCTATAGTATGGTTCAGTATTGGGTATTAGATGACATTCAAGAGGACACACTTAAGCAAATTATGCGCCGTTCTGAAAAAGACATTCGGGAGCTATTTCCACTTGCACAAGAGGTTATAGACCGCGTGCGGTTAGATGGCGATGCTGCTGTTGTTGATTATGCGAGACGTTTTGACAGCAAAATATTTGAAGCGAGTATGCTGAAAGCAACGCCAGAAGATTTTCAACGTGCGCGTGAGTCTCTGTCTAAAGACATCATTGAAGCAATTGAACTGGCACATGACAATATTCTAACTTTCCACAAAGAGCAGATGCCAGAGCAAATGTGGTTTACACAGGTCAAGCCTGGCATTATGGCGGGCGAAAAAATTACCCCAATCTCTAGCGTTGGGCTTTATGTGCCTCGTGGCAAAGGTGCGTTTCCGTCTGTTATGTTGATGTTGGCTACGCCCGCAAGAGTAGCAGGCGTTCCCAGTATTGTGGTTGTTACGCCCCCTAGACCCGATGGTAAAGCCGATGACGCTTCTCTGGTAGCAGCAGAAATTGCGGGCGTTGACGATGTGTATGTTGTGGGAGGAATGCAAGCGATTGCTGGTCTTGCCTATGGCACAGAAACGCTTCCAAAAGTGGCTAAAGTAATTGGCCCCGGAAGCAGCTATGTATCGGCTGCTAAGCGTTTGCTTTATGGCACAATTGATGTTGGAATCCCGGCGGGCCCTAGTGAGTCTATTATTCTTACTGATGAGCATGCCGACCCGCGTTTGGCTGCACTTGATTTGTTGGTAGAAGCCGAGCATGGCCCTGATTCTGCGGCTCTTTTGGTGACACATAGCAAAGCAGTAGCAGATGCTGTAAAGGAAATTTTGCCCGAATATATTGCTCAATTACCTGAGTGGCGACGGGCATTTATTCACAATGTGATGCAAAATTATGGGGGCATTGTTCTAACAAGCAGCCTAGAAGCCTCCGTGAAGTTTGTAAATGACTATGCGCCTGAACACCTAGAGTTGCTGGTTAAAGAGCCTTTTGTGGTGCTTAACCAGATTCAGAATGCTGGAGAAATTTTGCTAGGGGAAATGACACCCATTCCAACGGCAAACTATGCGCTGGGCTTAAATGCTATTTTACCTACAGGCGGATTTGCAAGAACATTCTCTAGCGTAAGTGTTTGGGATTTTCTAAAGCGAACTGGCGTAGGGTATTTGTCTAAAGAGGGTTATATGAGCCTACAAGACGCTGTGGCGCGTTTAGCAGACTATGAGGACTTCCCAGCCCATGCCATGGCAATTCGTAAGCGTAACGAGATTTTAGGGCTATAAGACGTGACGGACGTTTTGCAGGTTATCAAGGACTTACAACTGACAAAACGCGCCGAAGCCGAGCAACTCTTGCTCGGCTTCATGCGTGACACACTAGGGTTAAAAGTGACTCAAACGAGGCTCACCCCAAAACCCACATCACTTAACTCTTTTAATGGTTTTGTGACGTTTGAGGACGGTAGCGAAAAGTTTTTTAAAACACATACAGAAAACAACACCGTTATTCAGGAATACTACAACGCTGAGTTACTGGCGCGTGTCGGTTACCCCATTATTCAGCCTACGTTTCAATCAACAACAACAGGTCAACAAATTTTGTTGTACGACATTATTCATCACGAAGCTGTATTTGACTTGTGCTGGCATATAGAAAACACGCAAAGTATAGACTGGCAAAACTTGGCTACGGCACAGAACAGCGCCGATGTTGAACTGCTAAAAATTTACCGACACACACTTGGGCAAGATGCTTCACCATCTTCACCCATTCACCAGCTTTTCTATCATCGTCTGGTGGGTGGACGGATGGATAATTTTTACATGGAAAAGACGCTTCTTTTCCCGAATGGTGAACATGCCATCAGCGACCTAGAAACAAAGAAGTGGGTAATTAACGAGCAAGTATACGAGAATACGCTTTACAACATCATCGAACGTGCGATTCGGCTTCTTAACCCTATTCATTGTGATGCTGTTAGCGTTATTGGACATGGTGATGCCCACAATGGGAATGTGTTCTTTGTGGATGAAAATGTACCTTCATTACTTTATTTTGACCCTGCATTTGCAGGAAAACACCATCCTTTGCTTGATTTAGCAAAACCGCTTTTTCATAACGTTTTTGCAATGTGGATGTATTACCCCAATGAGAAAGCAAGTCAGACCCAAGTTAAAGTAGAAATGTCTGACAATACAGTTTCTGTAGACTATGACTATCTGCTTCATGGGGTACGAAAAATGTTTTTTGAGAGCAAGATAGACAATGTTTTAATTCCAATGCTAAAGCTCTTGAAAGCTGAGGGATTACTACGAGATGATTGGCGAGCTTTCTTGAAGAGTGCGCTGTTCTGTTGCCCATATCTCACAATGAACCTGGCAGATAGAGAACGATTCCCTGCCAAAATTGCTCTTTTAGGGTTGACAATGGCAATAGAGATGGGCGCAGAGAGCAGCATCAAACTAAGTTACCTTGATGAAATGCTCAACCGTGCAGAGAATGCCTTATAAGCCAAGCATTTTTATGAGATTTGTGTAGGTTTGTGATTGTTCCATGAAAATGTATTTTACTGGAACAGCTATGGCATGAGTGCCTCCAATAGAACGGAGGTACTCCACAGCAGCTAATAGTTGCTTGCTTCTTACTGTGAGTGTCACTGTATGCCATTGTGCATCACCAGCAGAGGCATTTGGACTATAGATAGGGGATACAGTGGGACCCAATAAGCCACAGGTGATGGGATTTCTAACCACTAGTTCGGCTACTTTTTCGGCAGAAACACCCTTTATATCCACTACTAATTGCGTGTATTCACGCCCATTAAGCGATGCGTCAATATACTCACTGAGCTTGCGTACCACTTCACGTAAAGGTTCGCTTTCTAACAACGCCTGACGGTTACCAATGAGGCATGCTTGAGAATCGAGAATTACACCGTTCTTAATGGGCTTCAGGTGATTTTCACGTAAGGTCGTTCCCGATTGTGTCAGGTCAACAATAATGTCTGCATAGCCAATCGTTGGAGCCGCTTCAATTGCACCCTCAGCTTTGACGATTGTAAAATGGTGAATGTGGTTTTGGTGAAAAAATTGACGCGTTAATGCAGGAAATGTTGTGGCAATTCGCAAGTTTCGGCGTTGATTTTCGCGGATAGAAAGAGCAACATCTGAAAGGTCTGCCATTGTTTCAACATCAACCCACGCCTCTGGCACGGCAATAACTAAGCTACACTGCCCGTATTGCAATCTGTCATTGATAACCACAATATTCTCATGAGCGTTTTCTCTTACAACATCTAAACCGCTAATGCCCAATTCTACTGTGCCATCTGCCACTTTATAGGCGACGTCTTTTACGCGCTGAAAAAGTACATTTAGAGATGGAATTGACGGAATCGTCCCAACGTATTGACGAGGGTTAGGTTTATTTACCTTTAATCCTGCTTCACGAAGGAATTGGTCGGTTGGTTCGGCAATAGCTCCCTTGCTAGGGAGTGCGAGTGTAAACTGGTTTTTCATGGGTTGTCTCTTTATTCCGATGTATGTGCTAATAGATTTTGAACATAGTAAGTGAAACCCACAGCAGAAATATCGTCTTTTTTGCCCATCACATAACCAAGTTCGTTGTAGCGTCCACCACTGGCAAGTAAACTGCCATCAGGGGCAACCACCTGAAACACAATTCCTGTATAGTAGTCCCAGTTTCGTGATAAATTTGGCTTTATGCTGATATTTTCCGTTGCAACATTTAGCATTTCAACAACGCTTTGCCACTGTTGATATAAGCGTTTTCCCTCAACATCATCTAATTTGATGTATTTGCCAATTACAGATAACTCATTTGCTTTAATTGTTAAAGTAGACCACGCCTCAAAGAACACTTTGGCATCGGCAAGATTTTGAACGGTTATCTTATTAGTGTGTTTTTCAAGCAAACGTTGAGAGATTTCTTCACGTGTGCGTCCGCCCATTGTATTGCCGTAGGGGGTACTATCTAGCAACAAATCTAGAATATGGCGCGTTTGTATCATATTCCCAGAAAGTGCAACGTCATCTTCTTCTGTGGGTCTTGCAATGTCTATATTATTGACAAGCTGGCGAGCGGTATTTTCATCGAGGTTAAAGTAACTTAGCAAGTGACGTTGTAAGCCCACATGACCCATAACCAAGTTCCAAGATGTGACCCCTAGTTTTTGTAAGCCTTCTAGACACCTAGAAATGATTTCAACGTCCGAAACGGGTTCATCTAGACCAATGAGTTCCGCGCCAAAACTATATTCTTCTACAGGCTGTGCAGTTTGGTTGGTTTGAAAGATGGGCCCATTAAACTGCCAACGAACGACACTGTGCTGATGGTTTTCGATGTATTGTTGCATAGCAATGGCAGTAAACTCTGGACGAAGTGCCAGTGTTTTGCCTTGACGTTCAAATATGTAAAGTTTCTCAATGATTTTGTCACTCGCTCGTGATAAGAATAATTCGGCGGGCTGAACAACTGGAACATCTAGCCATTGAAATCCTGCATTTTGAAAGAGTTGATTAAGTTTTGAGATGGTTGTATAAAGATGTGTGTGTGAGTTCATTCTTTTTCATATCGCTTTGGCTTAGAATTAGCAGCCCTCTATCATAGCGGTAATTTGTATAAAAAAAAGGCACGCTTACGTGCCTTTTTGATTGATTAGTTGTTGTATATACCGCTACTGTAAACATAGACATTGGGCCCGACTTCGACATTAGACGACCGATTAGACCCCATTTCTTTGGCTACCCAGTCATATAGCCATTTTGCATCGGTAATGCTCAGGTTGACACATCCATGACTGCGACGATAGCCAAATCCATCGTGCCAATACGCGCCGTGTAATGCACGCCCACCATCAAAGAACATTGTCCATGGCACTTCTTCTAGAGCATAAAAATCATCACCAACAACACCCCAGCTCATATACTCACGTGGATTGCGATAATAGATATTAAACGTACCTTCGTAGGTGGGCCAACGAGGTAAACCGGTGGCGATGAGTGTGGTGAAAATAGGCGTTTCGCCTTCGTATACCACCAAGACTTGTTCAAAAAGGTCTATGCTCACCCATTTTTCAGTAGTAACGGTGTCGGGCTTTACAACAGCAAGGGAGCGCGCAACACGGTGTTGATGTACCCATTGCCCATCACCGACCTGAAACCACGAGGTGCCATCTGCGACGACTTCATCAAAAATAGTGAGCAGGGTATAGCGGTAAATCATACCTAATCGCTCTAATGGAGACCCCCCTGGTGTTGCACTGGGATACATATTTACCAATGCCCAAGCATAGTGATATTCCAAAGGCTCTTGTGGGAGAAAGATTCCTGTAAATTTTGAAATTCCCCCATTAGTCTCTGCGAGTGCTTCCGTTTCTACCCACTCATCAGGGTTTATGCGTGTCCAACCGTTTGCTTCATCAAGTGCTGTGACAAAGTTAAATCCTTCGTCAAGGTAGCGCAAAACATTTCCATTAGGGGCATCGTACACATTAATGCCACGGTTGACACGCTTATACCACCGATCGTTTAGCAATTTTGTGTCTACAACAAGTTGCTCTGGTTCTTGTATTGTAATCATTGCGATTTCTTCTGACGAAAGCCCGTGTTGTGGGGTTGATTCACAGTCTTGACACTCTTGTGCATAGGCTGATGAGCCAATGACCAAACATGCGATAAAAATAACCATTGCTCTCATGGTAAACCTCTCTTACTGGTACTCGCCAGAACTATAAACATACACTGACAAATCTTTGCTCTCTGGGTTGCTAAAATCGCGGGTGTCCGATGACCAACCATATAACCAACGTGCATCGGTAATGCTTAAATTAACGCACCCATGACTTTGGCGGTATCCGAAACCGTCATGCCAATATGTACCGTGTAGACCAATATCGCCATCAAAATACATGGTATATGGGACCTCTTCTAAATAATAAAAGTCGGGTTTGTCATAAGCCCCACTCATGAGAGTGCGTTCATAACGAACGTAAACGTTAAACAAGCCTTCGTTGGTTGACCATTGAGGTAACCCAGAAGAAATGAGTGTGGAGAACACAGGTTTTTCATCTTCATAGGCAATAAGCACTTGCTCGTAAAGGTCAATGCTTACCCATTTAGACGTTTCAACGCCTTCTGGTTTTTCGATGGGAACAATTTTAGCGACATTAAACTGATGAACCCACTGATTAATGCCTATTTGATACCAACGAAACCCATCAATTTCTACAAAAGAATAGAGACTCACACGGGTATAACGATAAAGAAATGGATTGTTAGGATCTTGATCAAGACCAGGAGCGGAACTGGGGCGCACATGACGTAACAACCATGCCATAGGGTAGGGTAATTCTTCATCTAACCTAACGCCTGCGAAACGGGATATGGCGACATCTGTGCTTAGTGTGTTTGTTGCTACCCAACGGTCTTGGGTAATTTGCGTCCAGTCACCTTGTGGTTCGCTTAAAAGGGTCACATAGTTGAATCCAACACCCCAATTTTGCGCCAGTGACCCGCCAGGGCTATCGTACATAGCAAGGTTATCTGTAACACGACGGTAAATGCGGTCGTACAGATGAGTTTCCTGTACAACAAGTGGATTTACATTAGGTGCTGGATAGGTATCAATTATTTCTTTAGGGACACCTTGAGGTTCTTGAGCTTTTGCCAGAAAACCCATAGACAGTACGATGAACACCAACCAAACTTTCATTAAAAACTCCTCCCAAACTTTAGCTTATTTGTAGTATCCTCGATTTTTCGCCAAACATCTATGATGCTCACCCTACGGTGACTCTACGCAAACAGTACGTTTGCGTTTGCTGAAATGAGCTCATCGTTTTATACTATGAAGTATCTACTCAAATGAAATGTGTTATTACCTTGCTCGCTTGGAAAAACAAGAGGGCAATAGCATGGGAGGGAACATGAAACCCCGCTTAAAAGTTATCGTTTTAATGGTTGTGTCCTTATTGGTAAGTGCCGTTCTCAGCCCGTTGGCAATGGCACGAGATTTGGAACAACAGTCAAGTTTTGCTACACCTATTTTGGTTGTTAATACAAGTCTCTTGAATGTTAGAACTGGGCCCGGTGTGGAATATACCGTTCTTGTTACTGTTGTGGGTGGCACAGAGCTTTCTGTTTTAGCACGTTCCAGAGATAACGTCTGGTATCAAGTTGCTACTGACAAGGGTGCAGGGTGGGTGAATGTTGAATTTACACTACCACGTGGCAGTTTTGCCAATGTTCCCTTCAAAACAGCCGAAGAAAACCTTAGTGAACTTGGGCAAGGTGGCGGTGGTGAAGTATCCAGCAACGTTGGAACTGCTGTAACTACGTCATCAGCTGTTCGTCTTTTTGGACTGCAGTTCTTTGGTGGTGACATTTGGCAAGAACCTCGCTACGACTCTTTAGTCTTGCGTAGCGGTGTTCCTGGTGACGAAAACCTACTTCACCCATTGCTTAACGAAGTTAGAGATGCTAACGGTGGACAATGGTACTCTATCAATTATCCAGGCGTTGGTGTGGGCTGGGTGAATCAAGGTGTTTTGCGCCTGTTGTCTTGCGGTGTGAACCAAGTGTACGTTACAACAGGTGAACACTTCATTCGCTTTGATGGCATTGCAAATCGCTCGGGGTATCGCATGACCACAGGCACAGAAATGTATGTCCGTGGCAGACAAAACGGCTTTTCGGTTGTTGAATTGGCGGACAGCACGATTGGTTTGGTTGTTCCAGAAGATATTGTGATTCGCACAGGTGTTACATCACTCTGCGAGTACTTGCCAGCAAGCTCCGCTGCGAGTCAAGGACAAGGCGGCGGTGGTGAAACATCCTCTTCAGCACCTGTACAACCTCGTCTAGCTGTCCCTGTAGCTATTGTCAATACTGGCAACCTTAATGTGCGTAGCGGGCCCAATGTAGGTTTCTCTGCGGTTGCCGTGGTGGCTGGTGGCACATCACTAGAAGTGGTTGGGCGTGCTAGCGATAATGTTTGGTTGCTTGTAGAGGGTGATTTTGGACGTGGTTGGGTGAATATTGAGTTTGTTCTCTTCCGTGGCGTTTATGATAGTGTACCTGTTGTAAACGCGAATGATGTAATCATTCAATCTAACCAAACTAATCCTAATGCTAATTTAGGGCAGGGTGGTGGTGGAGCAACAAGCACAGTGGTTTCTTCCACTAGCCCGGCACGTCTTTTCGGGGTGCAGTTTTTTGGTGGTGACATTTGGCAAGAACCTCGCTATGAGTCTTTAGTACTACGCAGTGGAGTTGCCGGTGATGAAAACCTACTTCATCCATTGCTTAACGAAGTCAAAGATGCCAACGGCGGTACATGGTATTTAATCAACTATCCTGGTTTAGGCGTAGGCTGGGTGAATCAAGGTGTTTTACGCTTGTTGTCTTGCGGTGTAAACCAAGTGTACGTTACAACAGGCGAACATTTCATTCGCTTTGATGGCATTGCAAATCGCTCGGGATATCGCATGACGACAGGTACAGAAATGTATGTGCGTGGTAGACAAAACGGCTTTTCGGTCGTTGAATTGGCGGACAGCACGATTGGTTTGGTTGTTCCAGAAGACATTGTACTTCGTACAGGAGTTACGTCACTTTGCGATTACTTGCCAGCACCCAGTTCTTCAATTGCAAGTTTGGGGCAAGGGGGCGGTGGTGATAGCACACCGGTAACAAGCACTAATGTGGTCACCGGTAATCGTGTGGTCGTCAATACGGGCAATCTTAATGTTCGTAGTGGGCCCAGCGCAGGATTTTCTGTGGTAGCCACTGTGTCCGGGGGAACAACACTAGCAGTCGTAGGGCGTGCCAAAGATAACGTGTGGTTCTTAGTCGAAGGCAGCTTTGGGCGTGGTTGGATAAACATAGAATTTGGGCTGTTCCGCGGAAGCTATGACACTGTTCCAGTAGTTGACTTCTAGGACTAAACTCCTTAATTCATCACTTTTGTATTAAAATGCCCTGAGCTTCAGGGCATTTTTTATTTCAGCATTTTTTTAAGGAGCAACTTGCATGTCAGATTTCTTAAAGCGGTTACAACTGACTAACTCTTATCCCTCACAATCTTTGCTTCCAAGCGCGATCTTTGGAAATCTAAGCCAGTTAGCGCAATCTATCATCCGTCCCACGACATATAAAATAGCCGTGTTTCCGTGTGTTAGCGAGCAAAACACGGAAGCTATTATGGGATTTTGGACACTGTTTAGCTATCTTTTAGAACAAACCAATGATGCAAAGGTTTACCGTCTTTTCTTGATAGGGGAGAATATTGGTGAATCTTATGAGTGGTCTGTTGAAGATTCCCAATTTACGCCTGAGGAGGGTGAATTGGGGGGATTAAATGAGAATGTTGGAATCTGGGGTGAGTGTGTTAAGCAAGGTAATCAATCCCAGTTAAACATCTACATCGAGAATGATTTAGACGATACGATAAAAACACTTTCGTTTGAATATGTTGAAATTGAAGACCTCGTGAAACAGCTTGCTAATATTGTTCTGAACGTTTTTGATACACTTGAAATTGCATTTGATGATGTTATTAAACGTATCGCAGAAGAAGTGACTCTTTTACCCACTTCGTCATTAAATCATCTGATGATTTGGGAAGCGAACTTACAAGGCTATTTGTGGGACACTTACTGGGATGAAAGCCTTGTAAACCCCATTCTTGAGCAACTTGGTTCGCCATCAAATGATTACTTAGGTCAATGGGGAAGTATTTGGGCGTTATCTAGAGTGTTTGCGCCCGCTTACAACGACTTGGATGATGGGTTGAGAGTCAAAATAGTTAAGGCGATGCGTGACAGTCAAAACCTCAGTGATAAAGCGGTTTCCGCTTTCGCAAATGCTATCTATAAGTTTGGTCATTCTGATACAGCACAACAGATTTTGCGTGACAATCTTCCTGAAAATTCAACTGATAGTGAAATTGGGGTAAATCTTGCCTCGTTATACTTTTTAAGTGGAAAAGTGCTTCCTGCCATTGATACCTATCAGATATTGATAAAGGTTAATTCTAGCTTAAGAGCAGAAGATTATCGCCAATATGCCCGTTTAGTTCAGGCTGCTATTCAGTATAACTTATCGTTTGTAAACGAACTTGCCCCAGAAAAATCACACTTGGACGAGGTTGTTGCGGCGTATAGAAAAGCAATTGACATCGCGCATAATGCCGAGGATTACTATGCTTTGTTAGTTTCTATTTGGGATGAGGAAGCAACAATTGATGAAGAACTTGCAATCTCGCTGATTCAATTTGATGAAACGGGGGAGTATGTAAAACAGTTTACAGACTTGATTGTAGATTCTGAACACATTGAAACGCTCTTAACTCATTTAGAGACGCGTATGCAAAACTCTACAGAAAGCATTACGGCAAAAATTAGCCTCGCCTATGCTTATACTCAAATAGAAGAGTACGACGCGGCGATTGAACTCCTAGACTCGTTAGAGGCGTCTGCATTAACAAGCGAACAAGCAAAAGAGGTTGTCCGTCTTCGCTTGGAATCTGAATTCGAGGATTTCAGCCTAACGCTTTCAGAGATAGAGCAGGTTATCGATGCGGGAAACGCCGTTCCTAATGCACAAATACAATTTCTTGAGGAAGTCATCGAAATTGCCCCTATGTACCAAGAGGCATACTTTCTTTCTGCAAAAGCCTACATGAGTATTGAAGATTTTGCTGCTTCAATTGAAGTTCTTTTGGATGCACAGAAAGTGTTTGGGAATACAGAAAGTGTTGTCATTTTACTTTTCAAGTCTTTTACAGAGACAAAGCAAGATGATATGGCATTACAAGCACTCATTAGTGGGGCAAAAGATAATCCAACCTCCGCGAGCATTTTAGCCTTATTAGCACGTGAAATTTTTGAGGTAGCGCCAGAAAAGGCAAAAATTTACCTGCGTAAAGTAGAATCCTTAGACCCTAACAACGCAGAACTTCGCATCATCAAGCAATACATATCTGATAGGCTTTCTAAAGGTTTGTAGTAGGGTAGATTACGATTCTGTCGTTAAACACGTCATTGAGTGTCGCTAGAAACGAGGAGATTTCTGTTTCTTCTAGCTCTAGCTCTACCTGGACAATGTCTTCGAATAACTCACTTACAAGCGTTGCATTGTGCTGTATGATGCAACGCTTTAGGACATTGTATTGAGAATAATTCGCGATGATTTGATAACCGACTCTTTTAATGTTTAACTTTAGCACAAGAGAAGCCAAATTCTCTTTAGCTGCATCAGAATAAGCCCGTACCAAGCCGCCTGTACCTAGCTTTGTTCCACCAAAATATCGTGTAGTAACTAGCACTATATCGCCAATACCAGAACCTCTTAATACAGCAAGGGTAGGGGGAGCTGCTGTACCAGACGGTTCGCCATCATCACTCATACCTTCAACAATGCTATTTCCAAAACCAATGCGATATGCATAAACATGGTGTGAGGCATTGGGAAACTGGGTTTTGATGGTTTGAATGAATTCTCGCGCTTCTTGTACACTTTCTGCATAGCTTGTAGTACATATGAAACGCGAGTTTTGTATCGTCAGTTCTATGGTGTGGATTTGTGCGGGTTGCGAATAGGTCATTTAATCTCTTTTGTGCGAATGTATTGCAAGAAAACAGGAGGGGCTATGGTTAAGCCGCCTTCATTTGTGACATGAAGCAGTCTCTTTTGCACCAGTAAATCTAGTGCGGGTTGCAACGAATCATGATATTCCTGTGGATTAAAAGCAACTTTAATGGCAGTTTGCTCTTCTTGTGTTAATCCATTCCACAAAGTTTTACACTCTTCCTGAACGGCTCTGCGAGACACAATCTTAGATAATACGGCTTGGGTGTTAAAGGATGGTTGGCGTGTTTCTGATATTGTGGGCAGAGCGTGGAAGCATGCACGAAGCAAGCCAGCAAAACCGCCGCTGATATTGATAAGAAAGTCGTGTAACTCTGAGGATAACGTTATTTGGTGTCTTTTTGCAAGACTTTGAAGCATATTAACGCTATCAGTGAAGTTGTAGGGACCAACGAAGTATTCATTTCCAGTAAACAACTCAACGAATGGTTCTAATTCTTTGGCGGAAAGTTCCATCTTCTCTATGAGTACAGAGAGAGGTTCGCGGGAGAACGTTAAATAAGATAGAGATTGCTTGCGATTATCGCGTAAACCCCGCAATGACTGAAAAAAACGAGAGGGCATCTGTTTAAGAAATTCCTCAAACTCATCAAACATAAACACGATTTTCCAGCCACGTCTTGTGAAAAACTCGATACCTAGTTCTAGGTATCGTAACCCCATGTAAGCATAGAGCGGGTTTGTGCCATCTTGTAACGCCTGATAAGTTTCATAAAAGCTTTGAGCGTCATCTTCTAAGATGTCAAACGGATAAAATGCCAAGTACAGCCTGTGCATCATGAGTTCATAGCCCGCCCAACATCTAAATTGCTCGCTGTCGTTTAGGGGGCCCAGCATATTGGAATCTAGAGTTATTGTTTTGAACTTTTGTGTTGAGAGCATATAGTGTTGATGAATATCTTCAGAAGACAGGTGTTGAAGTAAATTAGACTTACCGACGCTTCCTACGCCAATAAGCGAGCAAGATTCATCAGCTTTCCAACGTTGCGTTACGAAGGTTGTTTCGTCAGGTCTGAATGTGATAGCATATTTTCTCACGGTAAGCATCCATTTTTAAGCAAGTAAACCATAACTACCTAGTATATAAGAAAAAATGCGATTGGAATGCAAATTCGGGGGTAAACACAGTATACGATTTATATAGGCTTTGAAAAGCATTGTTTTCATAGGCTATGTGAGGCAAAATAAAAGCCCATTTAAGTAGGCTTTTAATGCCCCATTGGAGAATCGAACTCCAGTTTTCGCCTTGAGAGGGCGATGTCCTGTCCGCTAGACGAATGGGGCGACATTTAGCAGAATTTTAGCTAGGATACGCTGTTAAGTCAAGCCAGATTCACTAGACCCACTCGCTCTCGCACTAGACGAAGTGTTTCATTTGCAATAACAGATGCCCTTTCTGCGCCTTGCCTTAATGTAGCATCTAAGTAGGTTTTGTCCTTCATTAGATGATGATACCTTTCCTGTATGGGCTGAAGCGACAATGACACTTGCTCCAGAACACTTCTTTTAAGGTCGCCATAACCTTTGCCAGCAAAGTGTGCTTCTACAACTAGCTGGGACTCCCCAGTAAGTGCCTGATAGATAGTAAGCAGATTATTCACACCTGCCCTATCCTCATCTTTGCTAAAACAGATTTCCCCATAAGAATCGGTAACAGAACGCATGATTTTCTTCTTTAAAACTTCGGGTGTGTCTAGTATATAAACTGCATGATATTCCGAAGGGTCACTTTTGCTCATTTTGGCAAGAGGGTTATCTAACCCCATTACTCTGGCTCCAGCCTTAGGCAATGTGATTTCCGGCAATATAAAGGTTTCACCATATGTGGAATTAAATCTTTGGGCAATATCACGTGTAAACTCTAAATGCTGCTTTTGGTCATCTCCCACAGGAACATAATGGGTTTTGTACAACAGGATGTCAGCAGCCATCAGTGCGGGATAAGTAAGTAAGCCCGTACCCACTGAATCTTGTTGCTGTTTAGATGATTTATCCTTAAATTGCGTCATACGGTTTAGCCACCCCAATGGTGTGAGGCAAGTTAAAATCCAACCTAGTTCTACGTGAGCCGTTACATGAGATTGGACAAACATAATTACATTGTCGGGATTAATACCACTGGCAATATACAGGGCGGCGATTTCCCTTGTTTTTTCTCTTAATTGCGTGGGGTCTTGTGGTACGGTGATAGCATGCATATCTACTACACAAAAAATAGAGTCGTGCTGTTCTTGGTCAACCACCCACTGCTTAAGCGCACCTAAGTAATTGCCAATTGTTAAATTGCCTGAGGGTTGTATACCAGAGAAAATACGCTTCTTCATTGCAATGTTATCCTTTAGTCATGATAAGTGTGAAAATCACCAAGCAAACTCTGGAAAGGTGTTTAGTCCAGCATGGATGCCTATACGTTTATACATTTGAAAACCGGTAAAGGGATGCCCGAGTATGCCGTCATGAATTGCCCAAGCACGTCCCCTAACGGTCCACCAAGCATCAGAATGGCGAAACGGCGTTTGATTTTGTAAGCGACTACGGTATTCACCATTTTCTAAAAAGCCGCTATGAATTTCTTCCATGTCACGCAGACCTTTTACATAATTGAACCCATATCGCTCAAAAATGATCGCATTATGATAGGCAAGCGGCTCAATTAAGAAGAGTTCGTGACCCATCTTTGATACAAATTCCTCAAAAATAGGTACAGAACGCTTAAACGCCCTCAATCCTCTTTTAACCTGACCGGGTGCCAATCCTTCTTGCATAGCAGCAATCTCTGCTGGGATATTTCGTCCACTTGTGCCAAAATTTGTGTTGTTGCCATGTTCGTCAATATCAATGTTAAAACGCGGTGATTCTGGGTCATTTACAACAACAAGCAAAACCAATAGCTGATTATTGAAAGTATCCACCATGTTTAAGTACATAAGTGGGTCTCTATCGGTTGCCTGTTGCTTAAGCGTAATCTCCATAGCACGGCTGCCATGCTGATAAACATAGCTTACAACACTGTGATTGTTGTAGGTTAGTGTTTCGCGGTCTATATTAAAGTCATCTAACAGCCAATTTGGGATTAGAGTACGATAAATCGCCTTCTTTTCGCCGATATCTAACCTATTGATTTCACGTATAGAGCTAGGAAAATCACTCAATTGTCTTCACCCTTAAGTGCACGTTTAATTTGTCGGTCAGAATCTCGTTTAGCAATGGCATCTCGCTTGTCATACAGTTTTTTACCCTGTGCAAGCGCGATTTCTACTTTTGCTCTACCCCTTTGCAAAAACACAGAAACAGGAACAACTGTGTATCCCTTATCTCGAATTCGCATTAAAATTTGCGCGATTTCTTTTTTGTGAAGTAGTAGCTTTCTGGGTCTAATGGGGTCTTTGTGACCAAAAGTTTTAGCTTGTTCGTAAAGAGAAATGTGAACATTCATCAGCCAAAGCTCACCGTTTCGTTCTTGTACGAAGCCATCTTGAATGTTGACCCTGTTATCTCGAATAGATTTAATCTCAGACCCCGCCAACACAAGCCCAGCATCATATGTGTTGAATAGGTGGTAATCAAAACTTGCTTTCTTGTTTCGTGTGATGATTTTGCGATCACTTTGAATTTTAACTTGTGCGTTCATATAGCCTACTCATTGCGCTAAATAGCGAATTGCCTCTCCAAGCTCCACATCACGTCCACTAGCATCTGGAATCATTTCAATATTTGGCACTAGCCCTACTCCATCAATTGTAAATCGGTTGGGCGTAAGCCACTCGGCAGATGTTACATGAATTGATGAGCCGTCAGAGAGTGAATAAATTTGTTGTACAGTTCCTTTTCCGTAAGTTACCTGTCCTATTAGAATACCACGATTTGTATCTTGAATAGCACCAGCAACTAGTTCTGATGCGCTGGCAGTCCGTTGATTTACGATAATAACTAATGGAATGTCTTTTGCAATGCCACTAGAATTGGTTGTATAAGGCTTTTCGAGGTCTTTACTGACCTCATATGTTACAACACCACCATCAAGAAAGAATCCCGCTACTGTGACGGCTTCTTCTAGTAAACCACCGCCATTGTTTCTGAGGTCAAGCACCATCTCCGACATATTTTGAGAAATAAGGTCTCGAAGGGCTTCTTGCAGTTCATCGGGCGTTCTGTTTGTAAAACGCAATATCTGAACATAGCCTATCTCATCTGTCACCATGCGCCAAAGCACAGAAGGCACTCTGATAACGTCAAAAGGTATAAAAAATTCTTTTTGCTCGCCACTCGATCTAATAATCACCAGCGCAACTCCATTATTATCTTTGACTTCTCCACGAAGTTTTTGGTCAAGAGCATCAATAGATTCTGTAGATGCTAAGGTTTCCCCATTAACAGAAACCAATACATCCCCTTGACTAATGCCCCCACGGCTTGCTGGTGAATCTTCAAAGGGATATAGAAAGACTCTCCCATCTTCACCGCGCTGAACCGCCACCCCAATGCCCCCATAAACACCCGCTAAAACCTGCGATTCGCTTTGTGCCACTGGTGGTTCGATAAAAAAGGTGTTGCGGTCTTCTAGCGCGCTTAAAACGCCTCGTATAGCTGCATATTGTCTTGCAGCGCTATCTGGTTGTTCTCGTAAGTAAACTTGATCGATAATAGCCTGTGCCTCATCCAAGAGTGGATATGAATCTAAAGTTGTTTGAGAAGCAAAGATGTTACCATAAGAAACATCAAGAAAATCACGGAAAAAGAAACCTAAAGCAAAGATACATGCTAAGAATAAGCCTAAAAAGACGCCCACTAAAACGGATCTTAAAATACCCATACTCACCCTTTCAATGCGTTGTACTGTAAAATGTTCAGTATAGCGGATAGTCATGCTGAGGGGCAGGAACAAGATGAATGAGACAAGAAAAGCCAGTATATTGGTGGTAGATGACCATATTCCTGCTGTTGAGATGCTCAACAGGCTATTTAGTTCGGCAAATTATACGGTGTACAAAGCATTTGACGGTAAGCAAGCTATTTTACAAGCTGAAACCTTATTACCCGACCTTATTTTTTTGGATGTGATGATGCCGGGTTTGAATGGGTTTGAGGTTTTAGCCCATCTACAGTCTAAAGAGGCAACCAAAGACATCCCTGTTATTTTCATTACTGCAAAAGATACGCCTGTTGATATCGAGTATGGTCTAAAAATGGGCGCGGTGGACTATATTCCAAAGCCCGTTGAACCACGAGAATTGCTCGCAAGAACAAAAAATAAGTTAGAAGCAAAATTACTTAGAGACTCTTTACGACAAAGAACCCGCGACCTAGAGGTTATTTTACGCATCAGTAATGCACTTAACACACAGCTCGAGCTAGAAGAACTACTAGAACTCGCCACACACCTCATCGTAGATTTAACCGGGGCTATTCATGTTGCCATTATATATAGGGGTGTCAATAAAGTTATTCTTAAACAAATGACTGAGTCAAAGTTAGGCGTGATGTCCGAAGTTGAGCTATTTAATATTGAACGTGAATCGAAAGGACATTTTAGCGAAAGCAGTGTATACACATTTGAATCGAAAGATTTGTATCTTGCATTCATACCCATCGGGATGGAAAAAGAAAACGGCTTTTTTTTAGTGATTAAGGAAACAGCCTATGACCACCATCAACTCCTCCTACTAGAAAATATGGGTAAGCAAGCGACGCTTGCCCTGATGAACGCAGACTTATACACCTTAAAAGCTCACTACGCCATTAATTTAGAGCGTGATGTACAAGAACGCACTAAAGAGCTTGTATCGGCGCAAAGCCTGCTTGTACGCTCTGAAAAACTTGCCTCCGTAGGGAGACTTGCAAGTGGAATAGCCCACGAAATCAATAATCCTCTCACACCCATTATCATCAATCTTGACCTCATTATTGAGGACATTAAAGCAGAAAGACCAGTAAGCCTAGAAGACGTAGAAGCTATTTACAATAGTGCAGAGAGAATTAAACGAATTGTACAACGCTTGCTGCAATTTACTCGAAGGGGCGAACAGGAAAAAGTTAGCATAGTTGCCACTGAGGTCAAAGACATTATCAAAAACGTTGTTTTGTTAAGCAAAGGCTATCTTCAGCAAGAAAACATAGATCTGATAGTTCTACTAGACGATAGTTTACGTCCAGTTCATGTGAACCGCGACCAAATAGAACAAGTTTTGCTTAATTTGGTACTTAACGCTAAGGACGCAATCCAAAGTAACGGAACAATCACTATTGTCGCTAAACACCAAAGAGATTCTTTATGTATTGAAGTAAGGGATAATGGGAGGGGGATTCGTCCAGACATTCAAGAAAATTTGTTTGAGCCATTTACCTCTACAAAAGAAGAAAATGGCTCTGGTTTAGGGTTATTTGTAAGCCATGAAATTATCAAGAATCATCATGGTTCTATAGACGTAAAAAGTGTTGAAGGAGAGGGGACAGTCTTTTCTGTTCTCCTCCCCTATCAAGTTAGCGAATAGGCTGGACGGCTTGTTGAAGTTCTTGTAACGTCAGTTGTCCCAACGCAAAGTCTTCTAATATAGATACTGGAACAGAGAGTGTTCTTAAAATTTCACCTGTATCGGTACAGTTTTGAATTGAGACTTCCACATCTTGTGTTTCTGCTTCAATTGAATTCAAGTTTGATGCTAAGGTAACAAAAATATCTCTAACGATGTTACCACCACCGACACCTAAAGTGCCACATACTGCAATAGACAAGACTTTGTCTTGATTCTGTATGCCATCCTCTGGAATCTCAAACCCTTGAAAGATGTCTTCTAAAGACACAGCAGATTGTGAATCGAAAGGGATAGGAGACAGTTCTTGTGTTGGGGTTGCGTCAACACCAACAGTTGCTGTGGGTTGTTGCGCAACATTATTAGTGGGTGCGCCGATGCCTGATGTTAACAAGAAACCAAACAAAACAATGGCAACTACAAGCACAAGTAGCAACGGGATTAATCTACGTAAGGTAGAGGGTTTATTTTCGTCTTGACGTTTTTCTTCTAGTGATAAAATATTTTGAAGACCGTCGTAGTTTGGGTTTATCTCCTTAAGGTTTTGAAGTGCTTGTTTGCCTTCAGAAGGGTCTTCTGTAGCGTGTAACATCAGCCACCAAAAGTCAGGATTATTTTTTTGAGAGGTTGTGAGAGGTTGAAGAAGGGTATTTGCTTGTTGAAGGTCTCCTTTTTCAATGAGTAAGTAGGCATCTTCCATAACTTGCGTAGCGTTGTTCATAACACAATCCCCTTTAAGAGTAATCCTTGTGATATGGAGTTTACATCTATATGAAATGACGTGCAACATATAGAAAGCAAAAAGGGATGCGGTTTTGCATCCCTTTTTGCCCTGAAGAGGACTTGAACCTCCACCCCGTTAAGGATATGGCCCTCAACCATACGCGTCTGCCAGTTCCGCCATCAGGGCATTTATAGGATGGATTATAGGCAAAAGCATAAGAAGTGTCAATACTTTTTTATGTCTTTAAGCTGGCTATTTTTACGCTAGAATGAATGTAGATCCACTCACTAACTTAAGGATTATTAAAAATGCGTATTGTACTTGATGTGATGGGGACAGATAAGCGTCCAGTTCCAGATATTGAAGGTGGATTACTTGCAGCTCGTGCGTATCCCGACACCACTATTATCATGGTGGGGGACGAAACTGTCATTCAAAACGAGTTGTCTAAGCACAACACAAGCGGGTTAGCCATTGAAGTAGTTCACGCCAGTGAAGAAATACATATGGATGATACGCCTAGCCTGATTATCAAGACCAAACTAAATTCTTCTATGCACATTGGAATGAATCTTGTAAAAAATGGATTGGCGGATGGCTTTGTAACCATGGGAAACACAGGTGCCGCCCATGCAATTGCTACTCTAAAAACATTAAGGCGAATTTCAGGGGTATATCGTCCTGCGCTAACTACACTTTTTTCTGCAAATGGTCAAGATGTGATTTTTCTTGATATTGGCGCAAACTCGGATGTAAAGGTTGATTGGCTAGAGCAATTTGCCATTATGGGATGTGTATATGCAGAAACAGCACTTGGAAAGAAAAACCCGCGTGTCGCCACGCTTTCTAATGGAGAAGAAGAAGGCAAAGGCAACCAACTAACTAAAGATGCCCAAACAAGACTACAAAAATCTTCTCTGAATTATATCGGACACATTGAACCCAAAGAAATATTATCGGGTAAAGTAGATGTTGTGGTGATGGATGGATTTGTTGGGAATATCTTTATCAAGACCTTTGAAGGGTCTATTTCTTATTTCACCAGTCTTATGCGTCAAGAAGTAGGAAAGTCTTTGCTATACCAAGTGGGTGCGCTTTTGCTAAGAGGTGCATTTAGAACAATACGTGCAAAACTTGATACAGGTGAAATAGGTGGTGCGCCGTTGTTGGGCGTAGATGGCGTTGTGATTATTGGTCACGGTGGTGGAGATGCTAACGCGGTTAAGAACGCTGTAAATCAGGCACGCAGAGCGATTTCGGGCAAAACAATTCAAGCTATAAAAGCTCGTTTTCAAGGGCTAGTTGTCACAGAAACCCAATAAACTGTGCTATACTCTTAAGAATCTTGGTGAGGATAACAGCCTGTGTTATGGCGTGATGTTGAAGCAAGTATACAGTCTCGTGATGTTAAGCGAGGAGAAGTTCTCCTGGCAAAGTTGTTCAAATCGGGTTTAACCGACGATCAACTTGAAACCTATTACGCATATCGGGCGCAATTGCGCCTCTTGGCTTCACGTGCCTCTGATGCCATAGAGGACATCCTTTGCCTCGCTGGGACAAAAATCTTT
>Ga0163144_10004260_pt1 | contig 32266 bp, 24 predicted proteins | sample OliLak19BULKMAT1_FD_123175 | JGI IMG/M metagenome (GOLD analysis project Ga0163144, IMG submission 123175) | Freshwater microbial mat bacterial communities from Lake Vanda, McMurdo Dry Valleys, Antarctica - Oligotrophic Lake LV.19.BULKMAT1 | ecosystem: Environmental > Aquatic > Freshwater >... | reverse complement strand
TCGCGGATGCCGACCACGATGGTCCGGTCCTGGAGCTTGCCGACGTATCTGGCCTTCTCCTCCTCGCTCAGCGTGTAGTCGAAGGGCATGAGCAGGCGGTAGCCGGACGGGTCGATGTCCTGGCAGGTGATGACCTGGTTCTTCACCAGGCCCTTCTTCCCGACGTATTCGTCGGGGCGTTCCGAGATGACGTTCACTTTCAGTTGCATTGGGTTCCTTTTGTTCCGGCGTTGTTTCGCTTCCCCGCCTGCGGCCGGATCAGGCAGGGAAAATCTCATTGCGGCGCGGCCTTGTCCTCCCACTGGAAGATCTCCTCAACGGGCCGGTCGAAATATTTCGCCGCGCGAAAGAGGACCTCGACACCGGGCCGGACGTCCCCTTTGACCAGGCGGGACACGTAGGAGGCCGACTTGCCGAGCCGCCGGGCGAGCTGGGACTGGTTGATTTGCTTCTGCGCCATGCACTCCTTCAGCCTGTTGGTGATCCTGCCGTCCGTTTCCATGGGCAGAAGATGCGACGTTCACAAGCTGTAAACAATTGAAAAGGGCCGACGAGGGGGCGGGCGGGGCAAAAACCGTTGACTCCTAGTAAACATTCTACAAGCCTCCTCCCATGGCAGGAACAAAGGCACCGCACAGCTTCGTTGCCCGGCTCAAAAAGGCGCTGGACGAACAGCCCGACGGGCTTTCCCTCCGGCAGGTGGCCGGACGCGCCGGTCTTTCCCCCGCCTACCTCTCCCTGCTGGCCAACGGCGAACGCGGCGTTCCGTCCAACGACGCCATCGCCAGCCTGGAACGGGTTTTGAACCTTGAAGCCGGGGAGCTGTTCGAGGCTGCCGGGCGGCCCGACGATGCGACCCTGGAGTTTTTCCGCAAGGCCGAGGCCGGGCCGATCATGCGGACGCTGGCAGATGTGCCGGAAAAGGATTTGCCGTCACTGCGGAAGCTAATCGAAAAGTTCGTCGGTAAAACCAAAATGGGAGGAATCAAAGGATGAAATCATCAAACGCCAGAAGCTACGCGATCAAGCTGGCCAGGCAGTTGGGACTGAAAGTGCGGCTTGTCCGCTACCTTCCCCAGACCATCCTGGGCAAGATACTGCCACGGGAAAAGCGCATCCTCGTCAACGCCCGGACGCCGGTCTGCGAACAGGTGTTCACCATCCTCCATGAATGCGGCCACTACCTGCTACATGTCCAACGCCGTGTCGCCCGAGCCTATCAGGCCCGGCTGTTTGACCGTATGGAAGCCGTTGGGTGGCTTGAAGGTCTGGCGTTCAAGTTCCGCCGTGTAGTCCGCTTTTCCTTCAAGAAAGAGAAAGAAGCCGACATGTGGGCCATGTGCGCGTTCGTCGCCATCGCACCAAAGGACGGTCGAGCTCTAATGACGGCATTCCTTGAGAACCATCCGGAAAAATTCCGCCTGTTCCTCTTGGCGACCGCCAGCACCTTCTATTGCAACTGGAAGAAACGGCTGTCGAACCTGTTCACGCCGGTTTGAGACGGCCAACGCCGGTTGGTTGGAGCCGGCCCGGCAGTGAGCACGGGCCGCTTTTGCTCTGCTCGCAAAACAGCCCGGCCTCACTCCTGGGAACCCAGTTGGTCTGACCCTTCGCCCTCCGGCTCCGCTCCGGGGTTGCTCTCCACGCCCTCCACCCTCGCGGAAGCAACCCGCTCCACTCCGCCTCCGGCCGATGCGTCAGAGAGCCTGGGGGGCTTCGTTCCTCGCCCGTGCGGTTGTTTTGCCGTCCTTGCCCTGCCGGAGGTTTCGTTCTTCCGCCTTCACCCGCCCGACTCCGCAGGGGGGCCTCGTGGTGCCCTCTGAAGACTACTCCCACGGGCCGCCCCTGCTACACGGGCTGGGATTGGTGAAAGGCGAAAGACCGAAACCGATATGGCAGAGCAACCCATCCGAAAAACCATGAACACCACCGCACAAAACGACCGTTCCCGAAAGGCTCAGAGCCGACCCGATCTGGCTGGCCGCAAAACCAAGCTGCCTCCGATCAACTTCCACCTCCGCTACAAGAACCGGATGCTCCCCGCTCCGAAACTCCTCGCCGAACTCGCGCAATCACTGCCCGACCTCTACCAAGCCGCCTTGGTGGTTGGCCGTTGGGTCTGGGTCCAGTTCGACTCCGTTCCCGCCGTCGCCATCCGCCAGCAACTGGCCCAGCTCGGCTTCCATTGGAACCGCCACCGGCAGGCATGGCAGCACCCCTGCGGACTCCTCAGCCTCGGAAGCTGCGCCGACCCGCGCTTGCGTTATGGATGCCACGCCCCGTCACACAACGGAGAGGCGGCCGTATGAGCGACCCGCTTTCCAGTCCCATCGGCTGTCACCGCACTGACACCGACGCCGACCGGAAACCGGTGTCAACCGCCACCAGTGACACCGGTTTTGACACCGGACCAAAGCCCCGAGTAGTGCCCGAGTTCCGGCGAATAGTCTCGCAAAACCCAATGGAACCGGGCACATTCTAACCAGTTGATGGCCTCCCGAAGCTCCGCAAACGACCCGGAGGAGCGGCAGATTCTCGGTCTTTCGCTCCTCCGGAGCTTGGCGGGTATCTGGGACATTAAACCCACAGCTCACGCTGTGGGCTAATTTCTTCCGCACCTCCGGTGCTCGGAATCGGGTTTGAAGAAACGCCCTAAGCTCGAAGGCCAAATACCGAAAGAAACCCTACGACCGTTGGTTCCATCCCAATTGGGCCTTTGACCTTCGCACTTCGTCATTTCTCGGCCTCAGCCGAGCTTCGCATACGCCGCCTTAGCCTCGGCCACGAACTTCCGGACCTTCTCCGGATCCTTACGGCCGGGAGAAATCTCAACTCCACTGGACACATCAACACCGAACGGTTGCACCTGCGAAATGGCTGCTCCGATGTTCTCCGGCGTCAGACCACCGGCAAGAACGATGGGCCGGCCTCGGTTTTTGGCTGCGATGGCGAGGTCCCAGTTGAACTTCTCCCCGGTCCCGCCATGGCCAGCCGCAGAATAGGCGTCGAGCAGCCATGCGTCCGTCGGGTAGTCGGTTAGTTGGTCCAATGACGCTTCGTCCTTCACGCGGAAAGCTTTCATCGTCATTAGGCCGAACTGCCCGCAGAACGTCGGCGGTTCCTCGCCATGGAATTGGAGAACGGTCAGTTGCGCGGCATGGATCGCCTGCCAGACCAGCTCATCCGACGGATTTACGAACACGCCGACGCGTCCGACCCAGGGCGACAATCCTGCGACGATTCCAGCCGCCTGCCCCACCCCTACCGCGCGCGAACTCTTCTCATAGAACATGAGTCCGATGGCGCTGACCCCGGCTTCCGCCGCCATTTGGGCGTCGTCCCGCGAAGTGATGCCGCAGATCTTGATCATGCGCCTACAAGCTGACGCACGGCGGCACCGATGTCACCCGACCGCATGAGGCTTTCACCGACGAGGATGGCGCGGCTGCCGCAGGCCTTGAGGCGCTCGACGTCGGCCCGGGTGAAGATGCCGCTCTCGGCCACGAGCAGAAAAGGTAGGGCGGGCATCTTGCCTGCCCCTGCTTTTGCACCCGAGGGCAGGCAAGATGCCTGCCCTACCTTGGCGGCCAACCGCTCGGTCACGGCGAGATCGACTTTGAAATCCTTGAGGTTGCGGTTGTTCACCCCGATGAGCGCGGCGCCGATGGTCAGAGCGCGGTCCAGTTCCTCCTCGTCGTGGACTTCGACGAGAACGGTCAGGCCGGCTTCCGTGGCGAGGTCGTGGAAGCGTTTCAGGCGTGCGTCGTCGAGGATGGAGACGATCAGGAGAATGGCGTCGGCGCCCCACTCGATGGCTTCGAGGATCTGGCGTTCGTCGATGATGAAATCCTTTCGCAGCAGCGGCAGCTTCACCGCTTGGCGGATGGCGCGGAGGTAATCGAGTGAACCCTGGAAGAACTTCTCGTCGGTCAGGACGGACAAACAGCTGGCTCCGGCGGCTTCGTATTCCTTGGCGATGCGGACGGGATCGAAGCCGGGACAGATGACGCCCTTGCTGGGCGACGCCTTCTTCACCTCGGCGATGAGGCCGATGTCGCCGACACGCGGCCGGGCCAAGGCGGCGAAGAAGTCGCGGCGCTCGCCATGTTCCAACATGGCATCACGGAGATCACCGGCGGCGATGATTCGCTCTGGCAGCAGCGCAACTTCGACCTGCTTCTGGGCGACAATGGTGTCGAGGATGTTGGGCACGGTTAATCCTCCTCGTCCTTCACGCCCTGCATCCGTTTGAGCGGGCCGCCGGCGCGGAGCCAGCCGTTGACGTAGGGATCGAGGTTGCCGTCCATCACGCCCTGCACGTCGCTGGTTTCGACGCCGGTGCGGAGGTCCTTCACCATGCGATAGGGCTGGAAGACGTAGCTGCGGATCTGGTTGCCCCAGCTCACGCTGCCTTTCTCGCCGTAGAACTTGTCCATGTCGGACCTCGCGGCGTCGAGCTTGAGGGCATAGAGCTTCGAGATGAGGGCCTTCATGGCCGTGGCGCCGTTCTGGAGCTGGCTGCGCTGGGCCTGCGAGGCGGCGACGAGGCCGGTGGGGATATGCGTGAGGCGGACGGCGGTCTCGACCTTGTTCACGTTCTGCCCGCCCTTGCCGCCGGAGCGGAAGGTATCGCGCTGGATCTCGCTGTCGGGGATGACGATGTCGGACTCGGCGATGTCGTCGATCTCCGCGATCACGTCCACGCTGGAAAAGCTGGTGTGGCGGCGTTTGTTCGAGTCGAACGGTGAAATGCGGACGAGACGGTGGACTCCGCGCTCGGCTTTGCAGAAGCCGTAGGCGTTCTCGCCTTCGACGCGGAAGGTGACGCTCTTCAATCCGGCGGAGTCGCCGGGCAAGGCGTCGGTGATCTCCCACTTCCAACCGCGCCGGTCGAACCAGCGGTTATACATGCGGGAAAGCATCTCGGCCCAGTCCTGGGCCTCGGTGCCGCCCGCGCCGGCATTGATGCTGAAGAAGCAGTTGCGGGCATCGTGCGGGCCGGTGAGGAAGACCTTGAGTTCGTTGACCTCGATCTCCTCGAGGAATCCAGGGATGTCGCGGTCGAGTTCCTTCTCGATGGCGTTCTGGGATTCCTCGGGTTCGGCATCGCCGAGTTCGAGCATCGTCTGGAAGTCGCTCAGTTTGCGTTCGCAGGAGGTGAGGGGCTCCAACTTGCGTTTGATGACTTTGGCCTCCTCGATCAGCTTCTGGGCCGTTTCGCGGTTGTTCCAGAAGGTGTCGGTGGCCATCTGCGCCTCCAACTCGGTCAACCGTTGTTTCAATTTGGGGACGTCAAAGAAACCTCCTGAGATGGGTCAGCTTGTCTGAGGCGGTGGCGATCTGGCTCTTCGCGACTTCGAACATAGGGGGCAGAACCTAGTGAGCCCGGCCACGGTGGAAAAGCCCAAAGCCGACGAGCAATGACGAAGGCCGCAGGCCAGACAACGAAGCGGTGCTGGGCGATGCTGAAGGCCTGGTCCCGGAAACCTGATCAGCGGCGACGTTTGAAGATGACCATGCCCATCGCGACGATTCCACCCGTCAGCAAGGCGATCGGAGCAGGTTCCGGCACGGCGGTGATCAACAGGTTGTCGACGCCGGCGAAGCCGCCTTCATTGTGGAACCAAAGGGTGTTCCAAAGATCGGGATCCGAGGCGGACACGCCCAGCGCATCAAGACCCAAGCCGACGTTCTGGAGCCCGGTGACGGGGTCGAAGGACGACGCGTTGGCGACCTTGCTCGCCACGCTGAACAGTCCGGCACCGCCGTTGGCGCCAAGGTTCATGGTGACACGGATCGTATACCAACCGCCGTCGATGAATCCGCCGGCATCGGTGCCGAGGCTGAACCCTTGAGGAACGTCGCGATGCCGCCACCGAGGCCGGTCTTGATCTCGAAGCCGTGCTGGTTGGCCGCGGAGTTCAAGGTGACTTTGCCGGAGCCATTGTCCCAACCGACGCCCACATAGTTCGACTGGGTGGTGCCGGCGCGAAAATCAAACTGCAGCGTGACCGTCTCGCTGCCATTGAGGGCGGAAAAGGCGCCCTGGTTCCAAGCAGAGGCACCGCGCCCGGCGCCCGCGTCGCTGAAGAGCGCAAAGCGGGTTGAATCGAATGACCCGCCGGAGATCTGGATTCCCGAGGCGCCATTGAACCCTTCGGAGCCCCAGCCGGACTGGCCGTTGAGATCGCCAAGCGAATAGGAGTTGAAGTCGTAGGTCAGGGCACGGGCATCGCGGCACGGCAGGAAGCACGATGCCGCAAGGGCGAGGACCAGTTTGGAGGCCTGGGTGAGATTTGATTTCATGGCAGTTTCTCAACGGTGAGATCGGACGCGGCGAAACCCTCCTTGAGGTGTGAAAAGCTTTCTTCTGCCTGGTTGAACTCCATCAGGTTCCTCTGGCACGGTCCGCCCATGCCTCAATGGAACAGCGCGACCGCTGGGGATGACGACCGGAGCCGGGCCCATGCCTGGTATCTCTCGGCGCTGATCGCGGCCATAGCCGGAGTCGCCCTGAGCCTCGTGATCTGGTCGTGGGCCAGCGCCGCGGCCGACCAAAACGCAGCCGCACGTTTCGGCGAACAGGCCCGGGCGCTTTCTGCAGCGCTCTACAACCGCTCGCAGGCGTTGGAACAGGGCCATGTGTCCCTGGCAATGCTACTCGCGACGGTCCCGAATCCGACGGACGAGCAGTTCACGCTGGCGGCCCATTCGATCCTTGCACCGAACACGGGGTTTGTCGCGGTGGCCTGGGCCCCGTTGGTGAAAGCCGACGGAAGGGACGAGTGGCAGAAGCAGGCCAGCCAACGCGTGGGACGGAAAATCGTGATCTGCGACCGTTCTCCCGAAGGCGTCTGGAAACGCTCCGAGACGAGGCCGTTCCATCTGCCCATCTCCCAGGTTGAACTCGCGTCCAGCATCGATCTGGCGCCGGGATTGGACCTGATGATGCCTGTGTTCGACATGATCGTGACGAACGCAGTCCGTCTCGGGGAGATTCCCCTTTCCGCCCTCGACACCGGAATCCATGGATCAGACACGGGGCCGTTGGCTTTCGCGGTCATTCCAGTCTACCGCGGCGGGAAGACGCCGGGCGACGAAGCTTCCCGCTGGGCGCTGTTCAATGGCGTCCTCGTCGTCGCCCTTTCGCCGATGCAGACGATCAACGCGGCACTCGATCCGGGCCTGACCAAGGAGATCGACCTGCTGGTCGGAGACATCAGCACCAAGGGCGTCATGATGGCTACCCACTACCGGCCGGCCGGGCGGAACTGGGAGACCAATCTGCCGGACCTCGCTGAATTCGCCGCCGGAAGGATCATCGCGACGAACATCGTGCAAATGGCCCGCGACCTGCAGATCCCGTTTCTTTTCAGGGCGTCTCCACGTTTGACCGCCCAACTACGCGGACCGGTCTCGGCCACGGGTCTGGCCGCCGGACTCGCGCTGACGACCCTTCTCAGCGGATACTTGGCGATGCCGGGATTGAAGGCGCGACGGATCAACGATCTCGTCCAACGTCGGACCGGAGAACTTCGCCTGGCGAATGGCCAACTCGAGGAACGACAGTGGTTCCTCGACAAGGCACAGGAAGTCGCCGGCATCGGGAGCTGGATCTCCGAGCCGGAGACGGGCCGGCTCCGCTGGTCGACACAGACCTTGCGGATCTTCGGCTACACCCCGGAGGACTTCGACGGGCGACTGGCCACGTTCCTGGCGCACACCCATCCGGACGACCAGGGCATCATCGACTTCGCACGCCGGCGGATCGCGGAAGGCGGCGCCCCCCATGAATTCCGGCACCGGATCATCCGGAAGGACGGCGAAGTGCGTTGGGTCGAACAGCAGGCCCAGTCAATCCGCGCCCCCGACGGCCACGTGGACCGGATCATCGGCGTCATCCGGGACGTCACGGAATCCCTCGAGCAGGACCGCCAGGTCCAGTCCAGCCAGCGGGAACTCGCCGGAGTGATCAACTCCGTGCCGGGTGTGGTCTACCGTTACGAAAACCGGCCGGATGGGACGGAGGGCTTCACCTTTGTCAGCCAGCACTCGGTCGATCTTTTCCTGATCCCACCGCCCGACATCGTGAAGAACCCGAGCGTGTTCGACGACATGGTCTATCCGGAGGACAAGACCCGGCTGGCCGCCAGTCGTCAGCGGAGCGCGGTCGAACTCTCCCCGTGGCGCGAGGAGTTCCGGGTCCGGCTGCCCGACGGACAAGTCCGGTGGATCCGCGGGAACTCCATCCCATCCCAGGATACCACCACGGGAGTCCTGAGCTGGACCGGCGTGTTCCTCGACGTCACGTCAGAGCGGGATACGATGGCCGAAAGCCGGAAGATCGAGCGCAAGATGCAGGACGCGCAGAAGCTCGAAAGCCTTGGCGTGCTCGCCGGCGGCGTGGCGCATGACTTCAACAACCTCCTCACCGGCGTCCTCGGCAACGCCAGCATGGCGCGGGCGACGTTGAATCCCGACCCGAAGCTCCACGAGTTCCTCACCACCATCGAAACCGCGGCGCGCCGGGCGGCGGACCTGTGCCGCCAGCTGCTCGCCTACGCGGGACGCGGCAGCCTCCAGGAAATGCCGATGGACATGAGCAGGCTGGTCCGCGAAACGGTCGACCTGCTCAAGGTCTCCGTCAGCAAGCGCGTCAACCTCGAGTTCGACATGGCCGAAAGCCTGCCCGCCGTCAGCATTGATCCGACCCAGATTCGCCAAGTGGTGATGAACCTCGTGACCAACGCGTCGGACGCCCTCGGGCACCGCGACGGACGGATCCGGGTCTCGACCAGCCTCGTCTGCGCCAACCCGGATCTGGTGAACCGCGCCGTTTATTCGCCGGAGAAGGTGTCCGGCGAGTTCGTCTGCCTCGAAGTGTCGGACACGGGCTGCGGCATGAGCGAACAAACGCGCCGGAGAATCTTCGATCCGTTCTTCACCACCAAGTTCACCGGGCGCGGCCTCGGCCTCGCCGCGGTCCTCGGAATCGCCCGGCGGCACAACGCGATCCTCCAGGTGGAAAGCATCGAGGACGAGGGCTCCACATTCCGCCTGCTCCTTCCGCCGGCGAGCTATCGGACGACCTCCGCCAACGACCCGGCAATCGACCAGGACGACCTGCTGATCAGCGGCAGCGTGCTTGTGGTCGACGATGAACCGGCGGTCCGGCAGATCGTCGGGAAGATGCTCCGATCATTCGGCGTCGAGGTGGTCGAAGCCGAGGACGGCGAGGCCGCCCTGATGGAGATTGGCCGCGCGTCCAACCGCTTCTCCCTCGTCCTGCTGGACATCACCATGCCCAAGCTCGACGGCATGCAGACCCTCCCGCGGATCCGCGCCACGGACCCGGCCCTGCCCGTCGTGCTCATGAGCGGCTACGCCCAGAGCGATACGGAATTCCGCCGGATCAAACCCAAGGCGTCTGGTTTCCTCCAAAAGCCCTTCAGCGTCGAAGAGCTCAAGAACCTGATCCGGTCCGTCCTGTAAGTCGCGGCCGGAACGGGGCGGACTCTCCCAACCGGACTCATGCAGTTGGAGGTAGGGCGGGCTTCCAGCCTGCCCCGCGCTGACAAGGATTCCCGGATTGCCCGGCATCCGGATCCGCCCGCACTAGGGCGTGTCTTCAAACCCGATTCCGAGCACCGGAGGTGCGGAAGAAAGTAGCCCACAGCGTGAGCTGTGGGTTTGATGTCCCAGATACCCGCCAAGCTCCGGCGGAGCGAAAGACCGAGAATCTGCCGCTCCTCCGGAGCTCGCGTAACTTATCCGCCCAACCCCGGGCTCACGCCCGGGGCTGCTGTCTTCCGCTGCTCCGCAGCTAGTTTGAAGACACTCCCTAGTTGATTTCAGACCGGCAGCGCCGTGGGCAGGCAAGATGCACTGCCCTACCTTGCCGAGACCGCTTCATGGCTCGTCCTGCAACTGCAGGTTTCCGGCTCAGGCGCCGTCGGCGATCGTTTCGACCACACAGTCGCGTCCACTGAATCCAACGATCCGCACGGGCCTGCCGGGTGGGACGAGTTCTCCACGCGAAACCGCATCGAGGAACCGGTCGCCAACCCGGATCTTCCCGCCGGGGCGCAGCACGGAGACGGAGACACCCTCGAGCCCGAGCAACTGCGCGTGTTCCGAACCCTCTTTCCGGATGGTCGCCTCACCCGACACGCCCGTCGTCACCATGCCGCGATACAGCGGAATCGACGGCAGAAACCGGGCGAGCACTACGACGCCCACGATCGAACCCACGAGGGCGAGGGCCACGTCCGTCAGCGGCCGTTCCAACTGGGCCGCCGATGGAATGACCGGCATTCCAGGAAAACGATCGACCGTCGCCATGACCAGCGACGTGAGCATGAGAAGGCCTCCCACAATTCCCGGCACGATGGTGCCCGGCAGCAGGAAAAATTCCACGATGACGAGGGCAAGCCCGATGAAGAAAACGACCAGCCACTCGAAGCCGGACAGACCCGCGACGTAGGCCCCGAAGAAATAGACCACCAGGCACAGCCCTCCGACGATCCCAGGTGCGCCGAAACCGGGCGTCTTGAATTCGAGGTAAACGCCAAGGATTCCCACAAGGAGGAGGATCGGCCCGATCTTCCCGATCCAGAACGCCAGACTCTCCATCCCGGTCGGCGTGATCCGGAGCACGCTTGCCCGCGGGACGGCGAGCAGGGTCAACAGCGCGTCCATGTCGGCGACGGTTCCGGCGGAGAGCAGCGGCTTGGGGGGATTGCCATAGGTTGCCGCGGCTTCCTGGTCGGTCAGTGTGAGAATGCTGCCGGACGCATTGATCAAGTGGCCGTCGAGTTCCAGCTTCTTGGTCCGGTCGATCATGGCTTCCGCCACATCGGGATTGTGCCCGTTGCGCTGGGCGATGGCGCGGACCTTGGCCTTCACCGCCGAGGTCATCTTGGCTTCCACGGACTCCGGCATGCCTGAAACGCTTCCGTCCAGGGGATTCACCATGATCGGTGTTGCGGCTCCGATGACCGACTGCGGGACCATGTAGATGTTTGTCGTCGCGAGGGCGATGAACGAGCCGGCCGAATACGCGGAACGATTCACCAGCGTGACCTTGCGGCCGGGAAAGCGGTTCAGCATCTCGATGATCTCGTCCGTGTGGTCCAGACGACCTCCCGGGGTCTCCATGTCGAGGATAAGGATCGAGGCATCCGAACGGATCGCCTCCTTCACCCCACGGCGGACGAGGTAGGTCAATGGGGCGGACACCTCCTCGCGGATCGGGATGATGACGGCGGACACAGCGCGGGCGGACAAGACGGGTTCTTCCGCCTTGATCGAAGGGAGGATTGCCAGCGCCGCCAGAAGGAGTGCGCGCAAGATTCGATGCATGGACGCAAGATAGCCGCGAGGTCCTCCCCGTAAAATAAAGAAGGGCCGGACTTTCGTCCGGCCCTTCGCGATTCAGATCCGATTCAGTTCAATCAGGGAACCAACGGAACGTTCAGGCGGAAGTAGCTGCTTCCGGAGGCCGTGTTGGTCGTGACGGGACTGTTGGTGGAAACGAGGTTCCAAACACCCGTGACGGTGGTCGCACCCTGCAGGGCACCGGCGCCATCCCAACTCAAGGTCAGGTTGTTGCCAGCGCTCAGCGAGCGGAGCGTGATGACCGGCGCCACGATCGAACGACCTGCTTCGGCAGGTCCGCTTCCGGTCGGGACGAAGGCCGCATCGGAGGTGAGGAGGACGCGATCAATGATCGTGCCGTCTTCGCGCATCCAGATGTTGAACGTGTGGTTACCGACGGACGGAACGACCACGCGGGCCGGTCCACCGATCGTGTTCGTCACCCATCCGTAGGTGCCCGCAGCAGGGAAGCTGGTCAGATTCGTGCCGAACTGGCCGAGGTCGCCGTTGAGACCGATGTGCATCGAGTCGTCGGCTCCGGACGGACCGGAAGCACGGACCCAAACGTAGTAGGTGCCGGCGGTCGGGAAGTTGACCAGGTAGTCCAGACGAGGGGAGGTCGTCAGGATGTTCGGGTCATTGATGTTCTGACCGTTGTTCGGCCGCGCCTCCATCACGCCCACTCCGGAGAATCCGGTCGGGACGGGACGGGAGGCAGGCGAGGTCAAGGCCCAGAAACTGGTGCCCTGCGCGGTGTTCATGTCGAAGTTTTCGGCTTCGAAGGCGCCGAGGTTTTGCGCACCCGTGAGCTGGACGGGTCCGTTGAGCGACACGCGGACCGTGGCGGTCACCGTGTTGCCAGCAGCGGAGGCATCCTTCACACCGGTGGCGGACGCGAAGTAGACCGCGTTGTCCCGCAGGGGTGCCGAGGTGGTCAAGGTGACCACAAGGCCACCGGAGCCGATCGTCGCGCCCGTGACCGTCAATCCGCTGACCTTGTAGGTCGCGGGGTTGGTCGCCGGGGTGTCGATTAACGGTTCACTGAAGGTCAGGAACACGTTGCTCGCGGCAAGGGCGCTGCGAACAGCGCTGACCAGGACCGGAGCGGCGGTGTCGTTGACGACCGTCAGGATTGCGCTGCTGGAGGTCATTACACCGCTGATCAGATTGGTGATCGCGTTGGTGAAGCTCACGTCCACGCTGTAGACGGCGAGATGGTTGGCCAACGTGGCGGTGGTTTGGTAGGTGGCGGCGTTGGCTCCTCCGATCGGCGTGCCATTGCGTTTCCACTGGTAGACCGGCGTTTCAGTCAGGGCGCCAGGCGAGGTCGCATTGCCCGAGACCGAGAAGGTCACCGGCGCGTTCTCGGCGTTGGTCGAGCTCTGCGGCTGCGTATTGATGTTGATCGTCCAGTCATTCGGATCCACCAGGATGCCGAGGTTTGCGGGCGGAATCACACTGCTGCCACCCGACTGGAGCGGGACGCTGTTCGGTGTCTGCCAACCAACGGAGCCGCTGTCACCGCCGTCGCCTTCCTTCTGGTAGTAGTCGAAGTAGTAGCGGGTGCCTGCGAAGACGTTGAAGTCGTCGGACTGGTTGCTAAACCGCGAGGTCGAGTAGGAGCTGCTGGAGACGGTGCGGGCCGTGCGGCGATCTCCGGTGACGAACTCGCGATAGCCATTCCACTCCGGTTCGTTGGCGATGGCCACCGTGCCACGACCGGCCGGGGTGGAATCGTTCGGGTTGAAGAACAGGCGGCTGTTGTCATCCGAGGAGATGGCGAAGAAGACAGGTCCATCGAAGTCGGGGATGATGTAACCGCGGATCCAGTAACCGTAGTTGTCATTGGAGCCGGGGAAGTCCGCCGTCGAGAGGAGCGTCTTGATCGAGGGGCTGTTCGGATAGGTGCTGGCTGACCAGAGGTTGTCGACGCTACTCCCGCCGATGTTGTCAAACTTCAGGGCAAACACGCGACCGGCGACGAATACGGGCGAACGGAAGACCACCGAGTTCGGGCTGAGAACGTTGCCGGCACCCGACACGTCCTTCACACCGGCCATGGTGAGGGAATACCAGGTGTTTTCCGTCAACTTCGTTCCAGCGTTGAGCGAGAGCACCAAGTTCGTCGCGTTTACGACTACGGCGGAGGCAACCGTGCGGGAGCCGGAGCCGTTGGTCGCAACCAGGGTGTAGCTGACTCCGGGGAGGTTGACCGCGTAGTTCGTCACGGGCTCGGTCAACAGGATGGTGATCCGATCCATGTTGTTGGTGAAGGCGTCAGCGACGCGCATTCCGAATACGCGGGGAGGCGTCGTGTCCGGAGCGCTGATCGTGAGGGTGGCTTCGGTCGAGTTGGTGGTCGCACCGGGGGTGCTCACCTGGACCCGGAAGATCGCACCGGCATCCGCCAATACGACACGGGGGTAGGTGTAGTTCTGACCAATGGCACCATCGATGTCGATGAAGTCCCCACCGACCCTGCGCTGCCACTGGTAGGCTACCGTCGCAGCAACTCCGTTGTTTGTCGCGACTGCTCCCGATCTGAACACCACCGCGGAGCTTTCGGGAACCGAGACGCTGGCTGGATTGTTCGTGATGGTTACAGACACTCCGGTCGGATCGGCATAGACGCCGAAGTAGGCGGAGGACAGGGGAGTCAACGGGTTCGCCGACGTGACAAGTCCGTCACCGAAGAGGTTGCGCAGGGCGACCTGAACGTAGTCACCGCCGCCACCTTCCTTCATCAAAATCTCGAAGTAGTGGGTGCTGGTGGTGCTCAACGGGAAGACGAGGACCTGGTCAGGGTTGCTGTTCAAGAGTGCATTGCAGCAGCCACCCTCTTCCACGACGTTGGTCACTGAGAGGTTTATCGGATCATCATCAGAGCTGATCCGGAGGCGGGACGAATCGTCGGACCGGATGAAGAAGTTCCAGAAGTTCGAGTGGAAGTCCTGCGCAACCGGCGGCGCCTGGAGCCACCCCGTGATGCGGGTGCCGAAGTTGTTCAGGTCAGGGCTCGTCTGGGGTTGATTGAGCGATCCGGACAAGAAGTCCACGCGGCTCGGTGAGTCGGGGTAGCTGCCGGCCGAGGTGAGGTTGGCCACGGTAGTTCCACCACCGATGTTTTCATACCACTGGCGAAGGGCGAATCCCTTCGAGAAGACCCACGCGGTGAATTGGGCGTTGGTGGCCGTGATCACGTTGGTCTGGGACGAGTTGTCGGCCACACCGCCGACGACGTTCACCGTGTAGAGGGCGCCTTCCGTCTGCCGGTCGGTGACGAGCACAATGTTCGATCCGGATTGCCGGACGTTCAAGATGTTCAAGAACGGCGAGACCGTGAAGTTCGCGGCATTGGTCGACTTGATGGGGTCGAGGAATTCGCTGAAGGCGAGCGTGATCTCACGGCGTGAGGCACTGCCCTTGGCGAAGACCAGGGTCGGGGCGTTGGTGTCCGGAAGGACCGTCAGGACAGCGTTGGTGCTGAACACCGGGCCGCCACCGAGGTTGCTGGCGGTGACGAAGAAGGTCGCACCGTTGTCAGCCAGCCGAACGGGGAACAACGAGTAGTTCGCCTGCACCTGGCCGGAGATCGGTGCAAGGTCACGGAACCACTGGAAGGTCAACGGATTGCCACCGGATGCGGCCGCGAAGAGCGTCGCACGGGTTCCCTCAGCCACCACGGTGTTCGAGGGCATCAAGGTGAGCGTGGGGGGAGTCAGGTTCACCACGAAATTGGTGAACGCGGAGAGGTTTCCACCCGTGATCGGGCTGGAGCCGTTGGCCGGAGCAGCGCCACCGGGGAGCCGCCATGCAACTGACAAGTTGTCACCGCCGCCGCCTTCCTTCATGAGAGCCTGGAAGAAGTAGGCGCGACCAGCCTGCAGGGTGATGTCGTCGGATTGATTGCTAAAACGCCCGTTGGCGCGAGCGGTGCGGCGATCACCCACGAGGTATTGGCGCGAGCCGTTCCACTGGGGTTCGGTCGCGATGGAAACCTTGTTAGCCGGATCGGCGTCGGTCGAGAGGAAGAGCACCGCACCGTCGTCCGCGGAGATGTAGAACGAATAGACGCCCGAAATGCTCGGAACGATATAGCCGATCAGTTCGGCACCATAGTTGTTCGCCGAGTCGGGGTTGCTCTCGATCAGGTTCTTGAACTCCTCGTTGTCCCACAGGCCGTTGATGAACTTGGGATTGTTGGTCAGGTCGGTGACGGCCGTGCCGCCGATGTTGAGATAACGGCGGGAGTTGATGACGCCATTGACCTGCACGAAGCTGGCCGCAGTGTTGGGGAGGATGGCGTTCTGATTGGCGGAGATGTCACGAATGTTGTTCATGACCACCGTGTAAACCACGCTCGGGACGCCAGTGGAAGGCATCGGGGTCGTGTTCAGAGTGACGGTGCGATCGCCGTCGAACGTGGCGGAAAGAACGGTCACGGCCAGCGTGAGGTTGCTGATGGTGTAGTTGTTCTTGTTGCCCGCGGAACCGACGGTGAGCTTCTCCGAGAAGAGCAGCGTGACCGCGTTGGTCCGGCCGAACGATTGGGCGGAAACGACCGTCGGCTTGATCGCATCAGGCGTCACCGTCAGGACAGCGGCCGTCGTGTTGGTTCGGACACCGAACGAGTTGCTGGCCACGAGGCGATAGGCGGTCTGGTCGTGCAGGGCGATGCTGAGGTTGGTGATCGTGAGACCCTGGAAGATCGCACCCGGGATGACGTCGAAGGTGGTGCCGCCGTTGGTCCGGACGAGCCACTGGAAACCCATGGGCTGCGCGCCCATGACGGTCGCATCAATGACGGCGTCAAGCGTTTCACCCTGGGTCACATTCTGCGGCTGTCCGTTGATCGGGCTGTTGGCGGGCGCGGAATTGAAACCCGCGTAGGCCGGGATGCTGAAGGTGGGGGTGCTGATCGTCTGGACGTTGTTCGAGTTGTTGCCCGGATTGAACCCGGTGAACACCTGGTTGAACGGAACCAGATACTGTCCGCCGATCGGGCGGTTAAACCCACCATCGGGAAGCTGCCAGCCGACGCCGAAGTGGTCGTCGCCGCCGCCTTCCTTGGTGAAGACCTCGTAGTAGTAGGTCTGGCCGCGGTTCAGGCTGATCAGCAGCGAGGACTGGGCGGCCTTGCCGGACCAGGATCCACGGCCGACGGCACCGACGTTCTCGCAGGCCTTGGACAGGCCGGCGGGCGTCGTTCCCGTGCTGAGCCAGAACTCCGAGTCGTCGTCGGAGTAGATGAAGAAGCGGTAATTGCCGGTCTGGGGCGCCTGGATGAACCCGCGCGTCCAAGTGCCGTAATTGTTCAGCCACGAGGTGTTGTCGCTGAGGGAGGGCCGCAGGTAGGTCAACTCCTGCGGCAGGCTGCCGAGGGTGTCGTCATACTGGTAGTAGTGCGAGGTGTTGAACTGGAGCGGGAACTCCGGAAGAGCTTTCAGGGAGGCAACGGTCGTCCCGGTTCCTGAATACCAGAGACGTGTGGCCATGCCGGCCCTGGCCGCTTGCGAAGCGGTCAGCGCCAGAAGGCACATGACGAGTAGTTTGAGGGTGCGCATAAGTTTAGGGGGTTTGGCTTGGGATTGGGCTACGAATAGAAAAAACGACAATGCTGCTCTGGTTTGGGTCTCTGTGAGTGAGTGGAGAAGACCAAATCCGTGCTCCACTTGGCAACTGCTTTTTTGGGGTGGACGGCTGTGCAGTGAAACGCACAGGGGTATTTCGGATGCCTGGGTCAGTCCTTGACTCGCGCACTTGATTCCGTCCATGAGCTGCGATCCCAAATGGCAGAAGACCAAATGCAGCTGCAGCGGCACGAGCTGAAATACCTCGTCTCCGAAGCCGTGGCCGTCGAGATCCGGCACTTCATCGCATCGTTCCTTGAGATCGACGAATTTGGCGCGACCCGTCCGGACCTGTCCTATCCGGTGCATTCCCTGTATCTGGATTCGCCGCTGCTGGTGACCTACTGGCACACGATCAACGGGAACAAGAACCGCTACAAACTCCGCATCCGCTTCTATGACGACCGGCCGGACAGTCCGGTCTTTCTCGAGATCAAACGCCGGATGAACGACGCCATCCTCAAGCAACGTGGAGCCCTGAGGCGCGAGTTCATCGGCCCGTTCATGAGCGGCCAACTGCCCGAGGCGTCGATGATCGCCTCGAAGGATCCGAAACAGATGGGCGCGGTGATGCGTTTCCACGAACTGATGCAGAAACACCAGGCCGGACCGACCGCGCATGTCTCCTACATGCGCGAGGCGTGGATCAGCCCGCATGACAATTCGGTGCGCGTCACCATGGACCGGGACGTCCTGTGCGGGCCCGAGTTCACGACGGATTTCAAAGCGGAGGTAAAGGATCCGGTCTGTGTTTTCGGGCGGAAAGTCGTGTTGGAGCTGAAGTTTACCGGAAGGTTTCCCAACTGGTTCCGCGATCTCGTGCAGTCGTTCGGGCTGATGCAATGCAGCGCCGCAAAGTATGCGGACGGAATTGCGTTGAAGGGCGAAAGGTTCTTTTCCGATTCCACCTATGTCGGGAGTCCGCCGTCGGATTCTCTGATTCTCCGGGACAAGCGGATTGCGGAACTCGGCGTTAACCAGTCAGAGTCCCGGACGTCTCCACACAAAGAATGAACGCACTGAACTGGCTGACCCAAGGCGACCAAGGCCTGTTGCCGACCGACATCGCCCCCATGCTCCTCGGCCTTGTGCTGTCCCTGCTGGCCGGCCAGGTGCTCGCGCATGTCTACATGGTCACCCACCCCGGCTTGTCCTATTCACGCTCATTCGTGAATGCGATCAGCGTCATGCCCGTGCTCGTGGCGTTGGTCATGGGAGTCATGGCCAACAACCTCGTGACGGCCTTCGGACTGATGGCCGTGTTCGCCATCGTCCGGTTCCGCAACATCCTCCGGGACACGCTCGACACGTGCTACCTGCTCGGATCGCTAGTCCTCGGCATGGCCTGCGGCACACAGAAATTCTCCACCGCCCTGCTTGGTCTCGCGGTGGTCGCCGGCATCCTGCTTTTTCTCTGGTATACGGAATTCGGCAGCCGCCATCGCTACGACGTGATCCTGAACCTCCATTGGGCGCGTCCGCAGACCGATCTGCCGGACCTGTCTCGCCTGCTCGAGCGCCACGGCCTCAAGATCCACATCGCCAGCCAGCGCAGCCACGAAGGCTCCGAGGGCGTCGACCTTTCCTACCGGGTGCTTTTGCGCGATCCATCGCGGCTCGGTGAAATGACCTCCGAGCTCCGCAGCCTCAGCGGGATCACCCGCGTCACCACGATCAAGGCCGAGGACGAATCCGAGCTCTAAGCCGTATCATTTGCCATGCAGTCCCTCGAACCCATTCCCGTCCCGCCACACCTGCGCTGGCGCGAATTCCGCGTCCGCTTCCTACCGGGGCTGACCACCTTCTTCCTGGCCGCCACGGCCGCCGTCATTTGGCAGCAGCAGATCACTCCCCAAGGCATCGTCGGCCAGGTGGAGATCCGGCAAAGCCTCGTCGGTTCGCCCAAGAAGGGCATCGTCTCCGAAATCCTCGTGGAGATGCACCAGAAGGTAAGCGCGGGTGATCCCATCGCCGTGGTTGAGATCGCCAGCCCGGCTTTTCTGGAGTCCTACCGCGGCCTCGTGGGCGCGGAGACCGACCTGCTCAAGGTCAACTTCGCCCCGATCCGTCCGCAGCAGCAGATGTTGATCGACTACGAGCGGCTGCGGCTCGACGCGCTCGTGCTCCAGGCCCAGGTCGCCGTGGCCAAGGTCCAGCTTGCGGAAGCCGAGAGCGAACTCCTGCGCAGCAAGGAACTCGCGGCCAGCAAGATCATCTCCGCCTCCGAGTTTGAGCGCTTCACCGCCCTGCGCGACGCCCGCAAGACCCAGGTGACCGAGCTGACCGCGCTCGTGCAGGAATCCTTCAACGCGGCCAAGGAAGCCATGCCCATCAAGGAAGGCATGACCCCGAATTCGCGCGCCGAAGCGATGGCCGCCGCCATGACCTACCAGGACAAGAAGCTCGGCTACGTCGATGCCGAGTTCGGCAAGATCATCATCCGCGCGCCGGCCGACGGGTTCATCGGCCAGATCCACCGCCGCAAGGGCGACGTCGTCGACACCGGCCTGCCCGTCGCGACGATCAACACCGCTTCGGGCAACACCGTCATCGGCTTCGCACGCCAGCCATTGCGCGAAATGCCCACGGTCGGAATGGAAGTCGAAGTCCGCGCCCGGTCGAAGAAACGTCCTTCGGTCATCGGCAAGGTCCGGTCGGTCGGCAGCCAACTGGAACCGATCAACCCCGTCCTGTTGCCATCGTCCGGCGGCGACAAGAAGAACTCCGAACTCGCCCTTCCCTTCCTCGTCGACATCCCGAAGGAGCTCCACGTTCTCCCCGGCGAGACGGTCGACATCTTCCTCACGCCGTTGAAGAACTAAGCCACGGCACCCGGCTCATCCCGTTTGAAAGCAAAACCCCGGACACGTGCCCTGGGTTTTCCGTTTCAAGGATTCGATAGGCCTCAGGCCGGTTGGAGCGGCGACGTCTTCACCGCCTCCGTGCAGCGCGGGCAAATGCCGGGATAGGCCGGGTCCGTGCCGATGTCCGAAGCGGGTTCCCAATGCCAGCAGCGTTCGCACTTCACGTAGCCGAACTCCTGACAATGGCGGACAACGACGGCGTCTTCCGAAGCATCGCCCGGCGGGCGTTCACCGACGCGGATGTGCGAAACATTGAGGACCTCGGTGAGTTCGGCCTCCAATCGTTTGGCCGAAGCCTGCTCGGCTTCCGGAAGGTTCAGGAAGACGATCGCTTCAAGCGCCTTGCCGATGACTTTCGCCTGGCGTTTCTGCTCCAGCGCCGGAAACGCTTTTTCGCGTATGGCGAAGAGCGTCTTCCAGTCGGCCAACTCGGCGTCGGCCAGACGATTGATCGTCGGAACCCACACGCTTTCATGGACGCTCGCCGTGGGTTTGCCCGGGATGGCTTCCCACGCTTCATCCGCCGTGAACGCCAGCATCGGGCTGAGCATCTGTGACAAACCGCTGACGATGCGATGCAGCGCGGTCTGGGTGCTGCGGCGGCGGGGCGAGTTGGCCGCGTCGGTGTAGAGCCGGTCCTTCACGACGTCGTGGTAGATGGAGGAAAGCTGCACGGCCACGAACTGGCTGAGCTTCTGGTAGACGTTGTGGAACTCGTAGGCGTCGTAGGCGGCTTTGACCTCCGCTTCCAGCGTGGCGAATTCGCCAAGGATCCAACGGTCTAGTCCGGTCAACTTGTCGTCGGCCACGGCGTTCTTGGCCGGATCGAAGTCGTAGAGGTTCGAGAGTTGGTAACGCAGGCAGTTGCGGATGTTGCGGTAGGTTTCGCCGACCTTCTTGAGCCGCTCTTCGCTGACCACGATGTCGCTCCGGTAATCCTGCGACGCCACCCAGAGCCGGATGACGTCCGCGCCGTAGTCCTTAACGAAGCGATCCGCCGTCTGCGGCTTCTGATAACCACCCTGCCCTTGTTTGGACTTGGAGATCTTCTCGCGGTCTTCATCGACCATGAACCCGTGGGTCAACACGGTCTTGAACGGCGCCGCGCCATTGCCTGCGAGCGAGAGCAGCAAGGAGGATTGGAACCAGCCGCGATGCTGGTCGGAGCCTTCGAGATAAACGTCGGCCTGCCATTCGAGGCGGGCCGAGTCGCGCTGCGACTCAGCCGGCAACCGCAGCGCGGTTGCCGCCACCTTGTGTTGAAGTTCGGGCCGCGTCTTCAGCACCGCACGGCTGGAGCTGCCAGAGTCGATCCACACGTCGAGCGTGTCGGAAGACTTGGAGACGGGCGTTGCGCCGGACCAGTTCAGCGGCTTCACGAGCGTCCAAAGTTCTTCCGTCGATTTGGCGAACCAGACGTTCGAGCCGTGTTCTTCGATGATCGTGGCGACGTTGCGGATGATGTCGGCGTTGAGGATCGGATTCTTCTCCGCATCATAGAATGACGGGATGGGAACGCCCCAGGTGCGCTGCCGGCTGATGCACCAGTCGGGGCGCGTCTGCACGGCGCTCTTGATGCGGTTCACGCCCCAGTCGGGAATCCACGCGACCTTGTCGATCTCGGCCAATGCCTGTTTTCGAAAGCTCGTGCCATCGCGGTCGTGGTCGATCCGGATGAACCACTGGTCCACCGCGCGGAACACGACCGGCGTCTTGCTGCGCCAGCAATGCGGGTAGCTGTGGTGGTAATCCTCGCGATGACCCAGCACGCCCTTCTCCGTCAGCAACGCCAGCACGGCGTCGTTCGCGTCGGAACGTCCGCCCTTGGAGAGAACGGATTTGCCCACGAGCGATTCGGGCAACTGCTGTTCGCGCGGCAGGTCCGCCGTGGGCGTGAGCTGGCCGTCGTCGTTGACCGGGCAGTAGACCGGCAGCCCGACCTTCAAACCAAGATGGTAGTCGTCCATGCCGTGGCCGGGCGCAATGTGGACGAAGCCCGTGCCGGTGTCGGCCGTGACGAAGTCCGCCGGATACAGCTTGCCCGTGCGGTCACAGAACGGATGCGTGTATTCGAGCGACGCCAGTTCGTCGGCCGAGACGGTGTAGTTGATCTGGTAGGTTTCCCAACCGAGCTTCTGTGAAACCTGTTCCAGCAACGCATTGGCCACGTAGTAGACGCCGTCGGCCGCCGAGACCTGCGAATAAAACATCGTCGGGCTGAAAGCCACGGCAAGGTTCGCCGGCAACGTCCAAGGCGTGGTCGTCCAGATGAGGATCCACGAGTTCGGCTGGTCCTTGAGCGGGAACTTCACGTAGACGCTCTGGCTGACGTGGTCGGCGTATTCGACCTCGGCCTCGGCCAGCGCGGTCTTGAAGGGGATGCTCCAATAGACCGGCTTCTTGCCCCGGTAGACGAAGCCCTTCTCCACGATGTCCGCGAACATCCGCAACTCCTCGGCCTCGTAGCCCTTGTCGAGCGTGAGGTAGGGATTTTCCCAGTCGCCGAGCACGCCCAAGCGTTTGAACTGCGTCCTCTGAAGATCGATGTATTTCCGGGCGTAAGAGTCGCAGGCGGACCGGATGGTGGCCGCGTCGGCGTCGGTCTTGCCGGCCGCGCGCAGCTCCTGGGAAACCTTCGATTCGATGGGCAATCCATGGCAATCCCAACCCGGCACATAGGGCGCGTCCATCCCTTCCAGTGTGCGGAATTTGACGATGATGTCCTTGAGGATCTTGTTCAGCGCCGTGCCGACATGGACATCGCCGTTGGCGAAAGGCGGGCCGTCGTGCAGGACGAACTTGGTCGCCCCGGCGCGGGCCTTGCGGATGCGGCCGTAGAGGTCGGAAGACTCCCAGGCGGCGAGCCGCTGCGGTTCGCGCGTGACGAGGTCGGCCTTCATGGCGAAACCGGTCTGCGGCAGGTTCAACGTGTTCTTGTAGTCCATACGCGGTCGAGAAAGAGCGCGGAAGCTAACCAGCCTGCCGGAACCGGGCAAAGGGCAAAGTCGGGCCACATGCGCACGAATCGTCCCTGACTTCAGCGCTCCAACCTTTAAACTCGGTCCGTGCCTTCCGTGTCATTGGACCTATGAACTTCGTCACGCCAACGCTGCTGCTCTTTCTCGTGTTGCTTTGGGTGCCGGACAGCCGCGCCGCGACACCGGATCCGGCAGACCTGGAGGCGCGCCTGCGCCAGTGCCGCCAGGTTGCCCGCGAGATGAACGACAAGGCGGCCGTGGCCGAGGTCGACAAAGCCTCCACCCAAGCGAAGAGCCTCGTTGGGACGAATCCATCGGCGGTCGACGGGTTGATCAGGAAGCTGGAACCGAAGTTCGGCATCGATCCCGGCGGCTGGAGCATGGCGGGGCAGCCGATCTTCCGGCCGCGCCCGGAGCTTTCCCGGGCGTTGGAACAGTTGAAGCCGCGGCTCCAAGCCGCCTTCGCCACGAACTCCATTCCCGCCGTGAACGCCGTCGTCACCGACACGCTGAAGATTCTCGGAGACCAGGCCGGACTGCCCGACGCCCGGCGCAAGGGCTCCTCCGCGCCCGCCGCAAAACCCACCGAACGCGAAGTGGCCGAGACCTTCCTCTTGGCGTTGAAGCACGGGGAGCCCTCCCTACGCCGCATCCGCAAAGGCGAGCCCCTCGCCGGCCAGATGCTCCGCTTCTACGCGGGCTTGATCGACGGCGCTTGCGCCATCCGCCCATCGGTCGCGCGGCATTTTCCCGAGCGGTTGGCCGAGATCGATTCCGTGATCCGGGGCGCGGCGCAACTTCTGGTGAAGCTCCAACGGCCGGCGGGTCATTTCCCATTCCCCGATCTTCGCGGGAAGAACATCCGCTTCGGCGAGATGGCGGAGAAGTTCGAGGCGGCGAACCCGGGACAGATCAAGGACGGCTGGATCATCGGCATCGACCCGACCGGCGGAAGCCAGTTCGACACGGGAGAATGCGGCATGGCCCTGCTCGACGCGGCCAGGGCGTTGAACCGGCCGGAGTGGAATGCGGCCGCGCTCAAGGCCGCCAATTGGGCCATCGCCCAACCGCTCGTGCCAAACTGGAACTACAACGCATTCTCGGTCTCGCTCCTATCCCGGGCCTTCAAGGCCACCGGCGACCGGCGCTACCTGACGAACGCGCTCCTCAAGGCGAGGCTCGGCGTCCTTCCCGGCCAGGCACCGAACGGCCGTTGGATCGATCCTCACAACGCCCGGACGGCCTACCATTTTATCCTGCTGCGCGGCTTGAACGACCTGCGCGATGTGTTGCGGGACGAGCACACCGCCAGGGCCGAATTGGATTCCGCCGCCAACCGCGCCGTCGCCGCGATGATCACCGAGTTCGAAGCCCTGGGAGTGACGAACACCAGCCTGGCACTGCGGGAACTCTCCCGCCACAAGGCCTTGTCCGGAGACGCGTCCGCCGCCTTGGTTTCAAGCATCGACCAGGCGCGCGCGGTCGTCTGGTCCAAGTGCCGACGAGGAGCAGAGGCCCGCTTCGGAGCCGCTGGGAGTGAACTGGCCGCGTGCGTCGCGAGTGAAGTCCTGCACCGATGATCTGTGGCGGCTATTGTCGGGAGAGGCCCGATGATTTCGCCGTGGGCCTTGCGGACTTGGCCTGGTGGGTCGTCGGAGCGGAAGTCGCGGGCAGTTTGCTAAGCGTCTCCTGCTCCAGCGCGAGCAACTGCGAAACGGTGACGAACTTGAAGCCCTTCGCCTTGAGCGCATCGAGCGTCTTCGGCATGCCGTCGACGGTCGACTTGTGGATGTCGTGCGAGAGGACGATGGAGCCGGGTCCAGTGCCTTGGAGAATGCGCGAGCGGGCATAAGACGCGCTTGGATTCCGCCAATCGTTCGAGTCCACGTCCCAGAGCGTGATTTGATAGCCCCACTTGCGATGCGCCCAGTCCCGCTGGCGATCCGTGAAGGCGCCATAGGGCGGACGCATCAGCTTAGGAGCTACGCCGGTGGCTTTTCGGATGGCCTCGTCGGTGCGCTCCAAGTCTCTTGCCACGACGGCATCCGCCAATCCGGACAAGACCTTGTGCGACCACGAATGGTTCCCGATCTCGTGGCCTTCCTCGACGATGCGTTTCGCCACCGATGGATGATCCGCCACGCGCTGGCCGACGCAAAAGAACGTGGCCTTCATGCCGCGCTCCTTGAGCATCTTCAACAGGCGCACCGTGTTCTCCGGATGCGGCCCGTCGTCGAACGTGAGCGCGATGTAGGGCCCGCTGACCTGGCAACTGGAGAAACACACCCGGCGGGACGCGGTCGGCTTTGGAAGATTGGCTTCGTGAAGATTCGCATCGCTGACCCCCGACTGCGGAGCGTTCGTCGTCGCGGGAATCGCGCCACCCCCGTTGGTCGTCCAAAGATTCGTCGAGATCGACGCGGCCGGAACCGGAATGACAAGATTGGTAACGACGGTCTCGAGCGGCGGCGCGTCACCCGTCAGATCGGGCAAGGGCGTGATCGCCTGCGCCATGCTGTGCAGGGCGGATGCGGCGAAAACCAAACTGGCGACCAGGCGTTTCAATCGTGACTCGGAGCCAGCGGGTGATGCGGGAAACTTTGCCGGATGCCAATAAGCAAATGGCCGGACAGTCGGTTCCCAAGCGCGTCACCGCTTGACGCCTCCGCGGTCCGCATGCGCACGCTAAGGCAACCACTCCCTTCCATGCGCCCCATCTCCCCTGCCCTCGCCGCCCTCGCCCTGACCACCTTGGCCGCCGCTGCCGCCGACTACTTCCCGCCGCCGGACAGCGCGGGCGGTTGGCGCACGACAAAGAACGCCGCCGAGACCCGCCAGCTCGCGGGTATGGATGCCGCCGCGTTGGAACGCGCCTACGACTTCACCCAGCGTTGCACGCAGAACGGCGGGCTTGTCGTTGTGCGCAAGGGCTACCTCGTCTTCGAGCGCTACTTCGGCCGCGCCGGGCGCAATGTGAATCCCGACATGGCCTCGACCGGCAAGGCCTACACCAGCATCGCTTGCGGCATCATGCTCCGGGAGTTCCGCGACAAGATTCCCGACGGGCTTTCCACGAAAGTCTTCACCGAGAAATTCCTGCCCGAAGCATGGCCGCTGGATGATCCGCGCCGGGCCGACATCACGCTCGGCCAACTGCTCTGCATGTCGGCCGGTTACTGGGGCGAAGGCGGCGCACCGACCGCCGTGGAGGACGGCAAGGTGACGCAGCTCAAGGCGGTGCCCGGCCAGAACATCCGCGACCTCGACCAGTCGTCGCTCAAGGTGCCGATGTGGACCAACGCCGGTGGCGGTTACTCCTATTCCTCCCCCGCCCCGCACATCGCGAGCATCGTGCTTCGTCACGTCACCGGCATGGAGCTGGCCAACTATATCGACGAACGGCTCGCCAAGCCGATGGGCTGGGGACCGTGGGGTTATTGTCTGAACCGTGGCGGCTTCCGCATGCCGCACGCGAACGGCGCGGGCAGCATCGCCGTCCACGCCACCGACGCGCTGCGCTTCGGCTACTGCCTCGCGCACGGCGGACAATGGGCCGGCCAACAGCTTGTTCCCGCCGACTACCTCGCCCTCTGCGCCAAACCCTCGCCGTTCAACCCTCACACGCCCTTCAGCCTCCAGTTCGAGCACAACTCCGACGCCCACGTGGCCGGTGCGCCCAAGGATGCTTTCTGGAAATCCGGCGCGGGCGGCTTCGGTCTGCTCATCGTGCCGTCGCTCGATCTCGTGATCTACAAGATGGGCGGCAACAACGGCCAATACGACCCCACGCTCACCGACGTGCCGCAGCCCAAGGACGTGGACAACTCGCGCGACAACTGGAAGCCGATTCCCCGGACGCCCTTCAACGAAGGCAGTCTCGGCGGCGACGATGGATTGCGGCGCGTGTTGGAGATGGTGAGCGGCGCGGTGCGCGACTAGGTTGCCGGTGATGTTGCTGATGAACCCAGCCCGGCCGGCCGCATGAGACCCATCGGAATTCTGCCCGACGCCAAGGCTGTCGCCGTCTTCGGCGACCTTCTGACCGGCCGTCGACTGGCCAATCAGATGGATCGGGAATCCGACGGCACCTTCACGGTCTGGATCAAGGACGACGACCAGATCCCGGAGGCCACGCTTCTGCTGCGGGAGTTTCTCGCTTCACCGAATTCGGAAAAGTTCCGGACCGCGGCGGCGGACGCAGCCGTGGTGAAGCGGGCCGAAGCGGAGGATCTGGAGGCCTTCCGGAAACGTGTCCGCACAGGGGAAGGCCTGTTCACCAAAACGGGCGGCTACGGTGTCGGATGGCTGAGCTACGCGTTGATCGCGATCAGCATCGGCGTGGCCATCCTCACGTCATTGGGGGGCAAACGCGAGGTGGTCCAATACCTGTTGATCGACGATCCGTCGTCCATGGGCTTTCTGGTGAAAGTGCGGGCGGGCGAAGTATGGCGCCTGCTCACGCCGATCTTTCTCCACTTCGGACCAATGCACCTGTTTTTCAACATGTCGTGGGTCTATTCGCTGGGCTGCCTCATCGAAGCCCGATCCGGATTCCGCTCGCTCGGCTCACTGGTGCTGATCTCGGGACTCGGGTCCAACTTTGCCCAGTATCTCGTATCGGGTCCGACGTTCGGCGGCATGTCGGGCGTGGTCTACGCGCTGATCGGCTACTGCTGGATGCGGGGCAAATACGACCGCAGTTCCGGCATCTTCCTCGACCAGCGAAACCTGATCATCAGCATCGTCTGGATGGTGGCGTGTTTCTCCGGATACCTCGGACCGATCGCCAACACGGCCCACGTCTCGGGCCTGGTCTTCGGCTTGGCACTGGGCCGATTCGACGCGTGGAGGTCTGGAAGGGTTCCGAAGTGAGGCATCCGCGTAGTGGGCGATCTATTCCACGCCATGGATCTTCCTGACCAGCCGCTCATAAACCGCGCGCGGCACATACTTCTGGACGATGGGTTCCCAGCCTTCCGGACCGATCAGGCCCTTGACCATGCTGGAGCTCACTTCCGCGATGTCGCGTGGAGGCATGAGGAAGACGCTGGTGATCTTCGGTTCCAGGTCGCCGTTCAGGTTGCGCATGGTGCGCTCATACTCGAAGTCGCTGGGCGAACGGATGCCACGCAGGATGTGCGTCGCACCGACGGTCCGCGCGTAGTGGATGAGGAACTGCGCGCCGAAGCTGGTGATCTCCACGCCAGGCAGGTGCCGCGTAGATTCACGGAGAAGTTCGAGGCGTTCCTCAGCGGCGAACGTGGGCGTCTTGTTCGGGTTCACGCCGATCGCGACGGTGAAGCGGTCGAAGAGGTGGACTCCCTGCTCGATCATCCAAAGGTGGCCGATGGTCAGCGGGTCGAACGTGCCCGCGTAGACTCCGTGTTTGGATGCAATTGGCTCGGCCACGAAACAAGAAAGGCTGGTCAAACAGAGTTTGACCAGCCTTGAGGCATGGATGGGAGGTTAACTTCAGACTTGGCGACGACGGCGAACCTCGAGCAACCCAAGTCCACCGATCAAAGCTGCACCGAAGCAGACGGTCGCCGGTTCCGGCACCGCTACGTAGACATCGAAGCCGGCGCCCTTGGAAGCAGAGTCGGAGGTAAACCTGAACACACCTTCAAGAGTAAATCCGTCACTCAACCCCGTTGCGGCGAAGCTGAAGTTCGTGGCTCCGTTCACATCGCCCACGTAGGAAAGCGATGAGGGAAGGGAAGCCGAAGTCGCGCCAGAAAGACTCAGATCCGACAGGAACACGGACGCACCGGTAGCCGCACGAGGAACAAAAATCAGGCCCGTCAGGTTGTTGATGTTCTGCTTAACGAATCCAGGAGTGTTAGGGTCGTTGTAGATGTCGCCCTCGAAAATCTCGCCAGAGGGACTGTTGTTAAAAGCTGTTTTTGTGAGGGCGTTAGCTGCAGAAGTTCCAGCCTCGAAAAGTGTGAACCGAAGGCTGTTCACGGTCGACGCTCCTGTATACCGATACTCAAGGCGAAATTTGTAGAAATTGTTGGCACCAGTGCTTCTCGAGATATCCACTGAATCAGTGTTGTCGTCTGCAGCGCCTCCGTCGTTGAAAAGGGTCAAATTGGCGAATGAAACGTCCGGAACACCGACAGAAATTGTATCGGACGGCCCATTCGCCACGTTAGCACCGAAACCGGCCCCTGAAGGGATGACGGCTGCTTCCGCTGAAACAATTCCAAGGCTGACCAAGGCGACGGCAAGTAAAGTGTTTTTCATGGTTCTCAATATTTGGTTTTGCCAGAAGTTGCCGAACGCCGTGTTCCAGAGCAAGTCAAAAATCCATTTTGTAGGCACGGAAGACAATCTTGGATCGTTTTTAGGGCACGTAATCCAATTCAATCACATTTCCTAACAGCAGCAGGGAGAAAGAGAGGCGCATGTTTCATGAATGGGCATAACTGCCTTGTTGAGGTGCACGAACGCCGGAGGAATAAGACCAAGGACCCGCAAGTCGAAGTTGAGTAACCGATGAAACGCCACCGGCCGGTCGCCGCCGGTGTCCCAGCAGCAACTTCAGGACAGGACCAATTCGGAACACAGTCCCGACCAACCATCCCCCACTCCTTCCACTACACCTTCAACCCGCGCACGAAGCTGTCCATGCGCCCTAGGCCCTTCTCGATGTTGGCGAGGCTGGTGGCGTAGCTGATGCGGATGTAGTCGTCGGCCCCAAAGGCGATGCCGGGGACGGCGGCCACTTTTTCCTGCTCCAGCAGGCGGGCGCAGAAATCGGCGGACTTGAGGCCGGTGCCGCTGATGTTGGGGAACAGGTAGAACGCGCCCTTGCTGTTCACGCAGGTGACGCCGGGCATGGCGTTGAGCATTTCCCAAGCGCGGGTGCGACGCTTGGCATACTCGGCGAGCCACTTGGGCAGATGCTCCTGGGAACCGGTCAGTGCGGCCACGCCGCCCTTCTGCGCGAAGGAGCACGGGTTGCTGGTGCTATGGCTCTGGACGGCGTCGATGGCCTTGGCGATGGGTTCAGGCGCGGCGAGGAAACCGAGACGCCAACCGGTCATGCTCCAGGCCTTGGCGAAGCCGTGGACGATGATGGTGTGGTCGTAGTGGGCTTGGCTGAAGCTGGCGACGCTCTTCACCACGGCCCCGTCGTAGGTGAGCTGCTCGTAGATCTCGTCGCTCATGATGAGCACGCCCTTTTCCACGCAGATGTCGCCGAGGGCCTTGATCTCGTCGGGCGTGTAGACGCTGCCAGTCGGGTTGCTCGGGGAATTTAGGATGAAGAGGCGCGTGTTCGCCGTGATGGCGGCGCGGAGCTGCGCGGGCGTGACCTTGAACTCGGTCTTGTCCGTCGTCTCGAGGATCACGGGCTTCGCGCCGGCGAGCTTCACCATCTCAGGATAGCTCAGCCAATACGGCGACGGGATGATGACCTCGTCGCCTTCCTCGCAGGTGGCAAGGATGACGTTGTAGCAGGAGTGTTTGCCTCCGTTGCTGACGATGATCTGCGAGGGTTTGTAGGTGAGCCCGTTTTCGCGCTGGAACTTGTCGGCGATGGCCTGACGCAGTTCGGGGATGCCGCTGCTCGGCGTATACTTCGTGAAGCCGGCGGCGAGCGCGGCCGCAGCGGCGTCCTTGATGTGCTGGGGCGTGTCGAAATCGGGCTCGCCCGCGCCGAAGCCCACGACGTCTTCGCCCGCCGCCTTCATCGCCTTGGCCTTGGAATCGATGGCTAGGGTGAGGGACGGGGACAACGAGGCAGCACGCTGCGCGATCTTATAGTTCATAGAGCCGGGGAGCGATACCGGCCGGGAGTTTGCGGAGCAAGACGGATTTCCATCCGCCGCCACCGCGCCCAGAAACGCCACGGATGGGCGCTGATCAGATCGACGCGAGGCGTTGCCGCAGTCCGCCGAGGCTGAATGGTTTCTGGATGAACCCGCTGATCGCGGCGTCGGCCACGCGGGATGCGGCCACGCTCTCGTCGTAGCCGCTCATGAGAAAGACCGGAACGTTGGCCGACAGCTTCCGGAGCCCGGCGAGGGTCTCGTATCCGTCCATCTTCGGCATCGTGAGATCCACGAGGACCAGGCTGTATCGTTTGGGATCCTCGCGGAACTTCGCCAGCCCGTCCGCGCCGTCGACGGCCGTCTCCGGTTCATACCCGATCCGGCGGAGCATGGAACAGGTCACATTCCGGATGCCCTCCTCGTCGTCGATGACGAGGGCTTTTCCCTTCTGCATGACGGATGCCGGAGCCACGGACGCGGCCGGGGTCGCCGGTGCCGCATCGACGGCCGGGAAATGGACGGTGAAACACGATCCCCGGCCCACTTCGCTTGTGACTGCGAGCGCACCGCGATGGCCGCGCACAATCCCGAGGACGGCGGCGAGGCCGAGTCCGCGCCCCGTGAACTTGGTGGTGAAGAACGGATCGAAAATGCGCGCCAATGTCCCGGGGCTCATTCCGCCGCCGGTGTCTTCGACGGAGAACTCGACGAAGGGTCCGCCAGGAGTTTCTGGCACGATGCGCGCACCCAAGAACAGTTCCGGCGACCCGGCGAGAGCCCGGGTGCGCAAGACGATCCGGCCCTCGGCGTCGCCGATCGAGTCGCCCGCGTTGATGATCAGGTTGAGGATGATCTGGCGTATCTGCGCAACGTCGCACAGCACGGCTGGCAGGGTGTCGGCGAGATGCAATTCGAAGGCGATCTTCTTGTTCAACGAAGCCTTCAGAAGCCCGACGGTTTCGGCCACAAGGGCGTTCAGGTCCGCCCGCCGGGTCACGAAGCTGCTCCGGCCTGAATAGGCGAGCATCTGCTGGCAGAGCTCGGCCGCATGCTGGGACGCCTGTTCGATCTGCCCGACGAGGGGCAGCAGTTTCGCATCCTGGGCGACGGCCTCGTGGACGAGGGACGCGTTCCCGAGGATGGTGGTCAGGAGGTTGTTGAAGTCGTGCGCAATTCCGCCCGCGAGGATGCCGAGGCTCTCGAGCTTCTGCGTTTCCTGGAGCTTCCGCTCGAACACCTGCCACTCGACGGCGTCGTTCTCGCGGCCGATGGCTTCGCCAAGGAGGCCGGCCGCCGTCTTGAGCGCATCGATCTCGCCGGGGCTCCAACGTCGTTCGGTCTCGCAGTCGTCAAAGCCGACGGAGCCCCACCAAACCCCACGGACGAAAACCGGCACCTTGAGCACTGCCAGAATCCCGAGCGCGCGGAGATGCGCGGCCTCGTCGGGTGGCATTTCGATTGCAGTGCCCCAGATTTCGCCGCCGCCGGCAAACACGTCGCGCCATCTGCCGAAACCGTCGGCATAAGAATAGACCTTGTCCGGCGGTGCGCCGGGAACGGCCACGGCGACGCCGGGGGCAAGCCACCGGAACCGCGGCACCACGCCGGGCGAACCATCGGGCATGGGGACGTTCTCAAAG
>Ga0163144_10004259_pt1 | contig 32273 bp, 33 predicted proteins | sample OliLak19BULKMAT1_FD_123175 | JGI IMG/M metagenome (GOLD analysis project Ga0163144, IMG submission 123175) | Freshwater microbial mat bacterial communities from Lake Vanda, McMurdo Dry Valleys, Antarctica - Oligotrophic Lake LV.19.BULKMAT1 | ecosystem: Environmental > Aquatic > Freshwater >... | reverse complement strand
TCTTTTCGATCCAAGCCTTGTAAGCGTCCAGTGCGTCGTGCAGCGTCTCCTTCGTCGTGACCTTGCCCCCGAACGGGGTCACGATCTTCTTGATCTCCCGCATCTCCTCCCGGTGGCGGGCCTCCTCTTTCTCCGTCATCGCCTCCCCGATCCGAACGTAGGCCCGGTTGCCCTCTGCCACCTTCGGGGGATCGGATGTCTGCACTTGGATCATCGGGAAGTAGACGTGAAAGTGGGCGAGCCACCGGGCCGTTTCAATCGGGTCGGGATCGGGCGGCTCGACCGTGATGGACCACTCACCCTTGGCGATGGCACGACCGAAGGAAACAGTGAGTTCGTCCCAGCAGGGGAACTCGGTGTCGGCGAGGTCTTCTCTGGCGAGGTCGTTCCACCGAGTATCTACCCCGTCCCAAAGGGCTTCGAGGCGGGCGACGTTCGCCAGTGCCTTCTTCTCGTCGTCGCCCAGGTAAAAGCGGACGGTCTTGCCGTTCACCTTCTTGCCGATCTCCCGGTAGAACTGCTGCCCGACGTGGTTCCAGGCCAGGATTTTCTTCGCCACCGTAGCCTCCGTTTCGCCGCTCAATCCACCTTTCGCCCAGCAATGATTGTAGGGGTTTGATTTCTTATCGGAAATGTCAGATCGGCCCAAAAATCCGATAAAATACGGCAGAAATCCGATAAGAAAATCCGATAAAACCGCAGTTTCGTGTTTTGGCAGAATCAGTAGAAGTGGCGTAAGTCCATGAAAAAACGCCAGTTACATCAAAGTGTAACTGACGTTTCAGCGGAGAGGGAGGGATTCGAACCCTCGGTAGCATTGCTGCCACACCGGTTTTCGAGACCGGCACATTCGGCCACTCTGTCACCTCTCCGGGGCTGATCGCTTCATTATAAGAGAGTAGAGGGGTGTCGTGTAGACGCGATTTTGCGACCTTTTTGCCGACGACGTTGCGCCTCGACGGTACGACTCAATCGAATCGTTCGCCAATACAGGGGACATGCCGAGTCCAAGATTGGTTCACGCGGCGTTTCGGCCGATCTTGTGCTGTGTCAATCTTGAAAGAGTTCGCGGATTGGCGTTCCCTGGCAGATGGGGTAGGGGCGGCCGGTGCTGTCTTGGAAATGGCCGGCGGGGTCGATGCCCAGGGAGTGAAACAGCGTCGCGGCGACATCCCAAGGCGCGATGGGGCGGGTGCGGGGATAGGCGGCGCTGCGGTCCGTGGCCCCGACGACTGTGCCGGGTCTCACGCCGGCGCCGGCGAAGGCGGCGGAATACGCGGCCGCCCAGTGCTTTCGTCCCGGTGCGCCGCCCGCGAAATTCGATTCGAGCGCGACCTGCGGCGCGCGGCCAAACTCGCCCATGCACACCACGAGCGTTTGCTCCAAGAGGCCCCGTTGTTCCAGATCGAGCAGCAATGTCGAGAACGACCGATCGAAGCGCGGCAGCAAATGATCGCGCAGCGACTCGAAAATGTCGTTGTGCGTGTCCCAGCCGTAGAGATCGGTATCGCTTGCGTCGCGATCTTGGCCGCGGATGGTGTGATTGAAGAAGACGCACACATACGGCACTCCCGCCTCGATCAAACGCCTGCCCAGAAGACACGCCTGCCCGGAGCGATGTAGGCCATAGCGTTCGCGCAACGCCGGCGATTCCTGGTTCAAGTCGAACGCGAGGCGTCCCGTGTCGGAGCCGAGAAAGGAATAGGCGGAGCGGTAGACTTCGCTCATATCGAGCAAAGCGCGATTGCGTTCCAGGTCGCGCCGGTAGCCGTCGATGGTGTTGAGCAAGCCGCGACGTTCGCGCAAGCGCACCGGCGGCAGGTCGGGCAACGGTTCCAGGCCGGCGACTTCTTGCGGGCCATGCGTCACGTCGCTCAGTGACACCGGTTCGCAACCGCGTCCCAGCAATCCGGCGAATTGGCCCGGCGAGACAATCTCCGGCACCAGGACCGGGCCATTCACATGCACGGCCGAGCAAGGAAAGGTTCGGCTGGGGCGAACGCGATGCACGATCGAGCCATAGGTGGGCAAGTCGATGGGACGCGGCAACGGATTCGACGATTTGCGGGCGTGGAAATGGCCCGTGAGCGCCAGATAAGTCGCCGAGCCATGGTCGGTGTCATCGTGCGACAGGCTGCGGACGATGCTCAAACGGTTCGCAATCCCGGCGACGCGCGGCATGTGTTCGCCAAAGCGAACGCCGGGCAATCGCGTCGGAATCGTGCCGAACGCGCCGCGTATTTCTTCCGGCGCGTCCGGTTTGGGATCCCACGTTTCGAGTTGGCTCATGCCGCCGCTGGTGTAGACGATCAGCACGGAACGGGCGCGGCCGAAACCGCTGACGGCGTCGCGACGCGGCGATGCGGCGTTCGCGTTTCGCGCGAGAAGTCCCAGGCCCGCTAACCCGCCCAAGCGCAATAGCTCGCGGCGATTGATCCCGAATGCATCAGTTTCATTGATGAATCGCAACACGTAGTCGATTCTCTGAGAAAGCGAATAGGAGGCGTTGTACTTCGAGGTCAACCCGCTTTTTGAAGTTTCGCGGCGAAGGCCGTCGCATCGGCGAGGCCGAAGTTTTCGAGTTCCATTTGCGCCATGATCAAGTGGTGTTCGTAAACGCCATCGCTTTCAGGATAGGCGGGGAGCAGGATTACAGCCGCGGATTGAGGATGATCGTAATACCTACCGGGAGGGACGTTTCGAGTAGGTCCGCAATTGAATCCAAACGAACGCAAGGCACGATCTAGCTGGCCGTAAGTAATATGGGTTCGCTTCATAACTTCTCCGGCTTGCGACGAAATTCTCTGCCATTTGGCCAGCCGATCAAGAGGACGAGGATGTCCTCTCCAATCCATAAATTGTAATCTCGAATGTCCAATTCGAACAAGGCTTTCCAAGGTTGGGATTTAGATCGGAATGGAAGTCTGCAGTGAAGTAGTCGAATCGGCTCACGAAGCGCAGCATCACATGGGCCCAAACTCACTTGGCATCCGCCGTCCCCTCCAGCACCGTCGTCAAATCCACCCCCAACACGCTCGGACACCAATACCGCTCGATATGCTCGATCACCATCTCCGTACCGCGGGCGTGGCTGACGAACGGCGGTTGGCGCGGGTCGTACATGGCGTCGGTCAGGTCGCGCGCCAGCACCACATTTTTGCCCAGACGCACCATCTGGCGAATGCCGAACGGCCGGCCCAGGACGCACATATTGGTATGCACGCCCATGAGGACGATGTTGTCGATGCCTTCCTGCACGAGCAGGTTGTAGATCTCCTGGCCGCTGTCGCTGACGCCGTCGTAGCCGATGATGTCCAGCCCGGGATGCTGCTTGCTGAAGCGCCGCACCGCTTTGCCGACGACGGGATCGTCGCAGGAGCATTTGCTGGTGTCGACCGGCAGCGGCGGCTCGCGCTTGGGATCGAGATGGCACCAGCCTTCCAGCGGCACGGGCGGCTTGGCGAACTTGGCCTCCTGCATCCGGCGGCGATACGGCGTGTCCTTATAGACGTCGACGGTGCCGCTCGGCGCGTGGATGATCATGACGCCATGCTCGCGCGCTTTGCTGACGATTCGGTTCATCGTCGGCGCCATCACGCCGACGCGCTGGGCCGCCAGCTTGCAATAGTGGTCGTCCCACATGTCGCAGATGATGATCGCCGTTGCGCCGGCTTTCCACTGGACGGCGCGGTTGACCACTTTCACCTTGCCCGCGTCTTCCTTGCGCTCGCGCAGGTTGAGGCGAAGCATCCCTTCGACCTTCGGCCGCGGCGGAATCTCGGTCTTGTCCTGAGCGACGGCCTGACGCGAGCACAGGAGAATGAAGCCATGCTGCTCGGCCAAGTCGGTGAATTTGGGATAGCGGAGCATTTGCTGGGGATTGCTGTAAAGCCCGTGCAGCGCGATCACCAACGGCGTCTTTTTGTCCTTGTCGTACTTCGACGGCACGAACAGGGCGTATTCCATCTCCTTGCCGGCGTCCTTGAAGTCGTAGGTTTTCTTTTGAATGCGGGACGCGGCGGCCGAGTCCTTCTTTCCTTTCTTCCCTTGCGCCGTGACGAGCGGCGGGAGAAGGAAGAGAAGCACGAGAACGGAAAGGCGGAGAGGAAATCGGCCGTGTTGTCGCATTGTTGTCGCCTTTGAAGACACGCCATTTTGGATTTCAATTTGGTTTCGGCGGATTCATGTTCGGGAAAACGGATGCGAAATGCAAGCGTTCCATAGAAAACGCTTGAAAACGAGATTGCCTTGCAGCCGGATGGCTTTGGCGCGGCAGTCTATTCGAGCAACAAAGGCGAGTGAATTGCTGCCAACCTTGACGGGTGCTATAATTGACGAACGCGCAATCGATTTCCAAACGGCTCCTTGGATACCAAGTCATCCTTCGGACCAAGGGCCTGACCAAACCGACATCAAACAGGATCGTGAAAAGTGGATGAGCAAAAGCTTCTGGAACGCATCACGGTGAATGCGGAGATCTATGGCGGCAAGCCCATTATTCGCGGTCGTCGGCTGGCGGTCGAGCATGTGTTGGGGATGCTCGCCGCGGGCGATTCTCACGAGCTACTCTTGGAGGGCTACCCCTGGTTGGAAAGGGAAGACATTCAGGCGTGTCTTGTGTATGCCCGTCGCATGGTCGGCCATGAGCGCATCGAAGCCCTCAAGATCGAGTCGGCCGCATGAACCTGCTTCTGGACACCTGCGTATGGGGTGGCGCGAAGGCGGAACTAGAGGCCAACGGCCATGATGTGATTTGGATCGGTGATCTGGCGCGAGATCCAGGCGACGAAGAGATCTTGGCGCAGGCACATCGGGACGAGCGGATTCTGGTCACGCTCGACAAGGACTTCGGTGAGTTGGCAATTCGGCGCAACCTGCCGCACCACGGTATCGCGCGCCTTGTCAACTTCTCCGCGAGACAGCAAGGTGCGGTGTGCCAACAGGTGCTCGACAAATATGGTGAGGAACTGACGCGAGGCGCCATCGTTACGGTAGAAGCGGGACGGGTGCGCATTCGGCCGGCCGACGGCGACAGCGCCTAGGCGTCGCGCGGTTTGCTGCCGACAAGCCCTTGGGAGATTCGAGGGGCGTATCGCCTGAACTGATTCGGTGTTTGATGAAAGAGTCGATCAACCTTGCGAGGCGCACCGTGACCCGAAACCCAAACCCATGGCATTCCTTACCGAATCAGCCGCCGTTTGTTCTCCCTGAGGACAAGCAAAAGGTTGAAGCATTCAACGAAACGGTTCAAAAAAAGGGGCAGGGACATGATTTGAACCTCAATCTGATTCCCATGCCGTTCGTGGGTCGGCCCGACGCGCCAATTGTTCTGCTTGGAAACATCGCTGGAGCAGGCGAGGAGTATCCAGACGATTACCTGCGGAATCCGGCATACGCAAACCGAATGCGCAAGAATCTGCTTCACCAAAACGCGGACTTCCCATTCCTCCCAATGGATCCGGGACCAGATACGTTTCGATCTCACAAACAATGGTGGACCGACAAGCTAAAGCACCTTCTCGCCGCTTTTAGCAATGGCCCTGAAGCCGAGTCCATTCTCGCCCGATCCCTGTTGGCCGTCGAGTTCTTCCCATACCGCTCGTCCGACAATCGATACCACCATAGTCAACTTTGTTTGACATCGCAGTGGTATTGTTGGGATCTTGTCTTGAGTGCCATGAAGCGTGGAGCTTTGATCGTTGTGAGGTATGGCGCGTCACAATGGTTTGACCGAGTACGCGGACTTGAGAGGTACGAAAACCTGTTCTTGCTAAAGGGTATCCAAAGGACACTCATCAGCCCAAAAGGATTTGCGCGCTCAGACGGCTTTGAGAAAGTCGTTAATGCACTTAAGGCGTGCGTGGCGTAAAGGGAATTACGTTCCAGGCGCTGCGGCCACGCCCTTCGGGGTACCGAAGAGCGTGCCACCCAACGCGGTTTGCTCTGACGCCGTCAAGCCGCCTCCACGACGTGCTCGGCTTCCGCGTTTTGACGCGATCGAATCCAGCGTTTCCCCGCCACTCCCATCTCCCGACGCCGCGCCTCGTCCTTAAGCAACGTGAAAGTCGTCCGTGCCAGCGCCACCATATCGTCCGCGGGGACAAGCAGCGCCGTCTCACCGGGTATCACCAGTTCGCGCAATGCCGGCTGGTCATAGGCGACAAGCGGACAACCGCACGCTTGTGCTTCCAGCGCCGTCTGCAAGCCGTGGCCCGGCCGCGCGGTGATCCAGCACACCTTCGCCTGACGCAGCATCGCTCCCATGTCGGCAACCGAGGGCAGGAATCGCGTTTGGCCCGCGAAGTGAACGCATTGTTGCAGTTCCCGCAAATCGGCGGCGAGCGATCCCGCGCCGATGATCGTGAGGCTCAAATCGGGAAACGCATAGGCCAGCATATCCATCGTCCAGAGTGCGTCACGCGGGCCGTGCCTGTGTTCCAATCGGCTCACATTGACGATGCCCGACGCTTCGATTTCCGTCGACGCATTCTCGAGAAACTCCTCCGACACCGAAAGCGGCATGTGCGTCAAGCGATCCGCGCGGAATCCTTGCCGATCCAAAATCGCGGCTTCCCATTGCGTCCGTGCGACCGCTCCTCGTACGGACTTCAGCAATAGGCGATCCACTGGCGTCGCGTTGGTCAAGTCGTGAATGAGTCGGTAGGCCCATGTTCGTTCCAGCGCGTGCCGATCGACCGCGGCGAGGCAACGTAGCGACGCCGATTCGAAGGCATGAATCGCCGCCGGCTTCAACTCGTGCAGCAGTTCCCGCAGATTCCATAGCGGCGCGGGATCGAGTTGCCGCATCCAATTGAGGTGATGGACGCGAACGCCGGCCGCGCCCAGATCCGCTTCCCAGGGACCGCTCGCTCCGATGACCGCGACATGAACTTCGCCCTGTTCGCGTTGCAGGTCCAAGGCCAGCGCTTTCGTCTGGGAAGCGGCGCCGCCGTATTGCAGCGTGGGGGTCAAGAGGAGCGTTGTCATGGAATCCATCCTTGGGTTCGATGTCTATTCTTCCAGCACCCCGATGTAGGGCAGGTGGCGATATTCGTCGTTGTAGTCCAACCCGTAGCCGACGACGAAGGCATCCGGTATGTCGAAGCCGAGGTAATCGGGTTCCAGCGGCACGATTTGGCGATCCTTCTTCCGCAGCAGGACGGCCGTGCGAATCGAGGCGACTTCAAGCCCCTTCAAGAGCGCGACAATCTGAGCAAGCGTATTGCCCGTATCGAGAATGTCGTCCAGCAGAATGACATGCTTGCCTCGGACATCGGGCAAGAGCGCCGGGTCGATGCGCAGGGGGCCGGCCGTGGTCGCCTCGCCGCGATAGCTCGATGCCTGAATCAAACCGATGCGGCAGCGAATGTCCAAGTGCCGAATCAAGTCGGCCAGGAACATCAAACAGCCGGTGAGGACGCCGACGAACGTGACCGGGCGGTCGGGGTAATCGCGGGCAATGGCGGCGGCCATTTCCGTGATGCGCTCCTGGATTTTCTCGGCGCTTAGCAGGACTTTCATCTTTAGGGGTGTCTTTTTTGGATGAGGGGAACAGTGGAGGCTATTGTCAGTTGTCAGTTGGTTTGGACGTATTTTCCTGGATGTGGGGAAAATAGGAAATGGCGCTTTGTGATTTTCTTGTCGGGGCGGCCTTCCCTGATTTTCCTATTCCTCCCACATCCCATCGTCGGCCATCACGGCTTCGAGTCGTGCCGTCAGCGGTCGCCTTCCCTCCTCCGACACAATCTGAACGGCCGACATATTCAATCCAATTGGCATCTTCGGCAAACTCGGACTTATGGATGCGTTCCCTACGGCCGATAACAGAATGGAGCCGGTCAACTCCAGTTTTCAAGAATTATGCGCGAAGACGGAGGCGGCACGGGTTCGGCGAATGCGAGCCGGCGGGACGCACCTGTCGGCGAACGTTGAGTGACGTGTCGTCGGAAATCCGGAATGTGGCAAATCAAGGAGACCTGTCCCATGGTCTGGTCAAACTGGCGAGGCGCCTTGGTAGTGGTGGCGGCATGGGTGGGCCTGGCATGGACCCAGGCGTATACGCAAAGCAGCGGCACCACGCCCGTCAAGGCCGAACGCATCATGACTCTTTACGAGAACGGCAAAGCGATCCGTTGCCGCGTCGTCGGCAGTTGGCCGGAGGCCAACGGAACCGCCTATCAACTTCAGTCCCTCGACAACGGTGAACTGATCACGATCGTGGAAACCGGCCCGGCCGCCTCGGCCCCTTCCGAGGGACGACGCACCGTTCGCACCCGTAACTTCCATTGGGGATTGCTCAACCGCAACCCGCCGCGTGGCTGTCCCACGCCGCCGACGCATGTCATGGCCGCCTGCGACAATTGCGGTCCAGGCTCGGGCCATGTCGTCGCCGCCGACGGGCGTTCTTCGGTCGTCCACACCGGCCCTTCGGTCGTGGTCTCCAGCAACCCGATTCCCGAAAAGGACGAAGTCGTTTGGTGGGAAGAGAAAGACGGCAAGCGCGTCTCGCCGACGATCGTGACCCAGGGCCCCAATCCCTTTGAAGAAGGTCCGACTCTGCCCGGCGTCCCGTTGCCCACAGGACCCGATCACATTATCACGACGACCGTGATGCCGACGCCGGAAACGCGAATCGTCACCGCCCCGCGCATGGCGCCGACGCGGCCGACGTTTAGCGAAATCGAATTGCCAGTGCCGGTCGCCCGGACCAATCCGTCCCTTCCGGGCAACAAGCGCTTCGGCGATCGCATTCGCGACTTCTTCAGTCCGCAACCGGCCGGCACGAAGGTGGTGACTGCTGCTCGCGAGCTTCCCGGCCCGACGCCCTGGAAAACCGAAACCAGCGCGACGACGACCATCAAGCCCCTGCCGCCGCGCGTGCCCTTCTCGACCGCCGCGGTCGCCACGCCCAAGACGCCGGCGGGCAAGCCCACGCCACGTCCCCTTACGATGGCAGATGAGGATAAGGGCGGCTTGACCCTGACCAAGGGCGTCGAGCCTCCCAAGACGCCAAAGACGCCGACCGATGAGACGCCGAAGAAAGATTGGCGCACCATGTGGGGCCAAGGCGAGAACGCAACCGTGCAACAGCCCGGCATGTCTCTCATGCAAGTCGCCGTCAAGCCCGGCAAGGGACCATGGAGCGGCGGGCCGCAGGCCATCCCCACCGAAGCCTCCAAGGATATCTTGCTCAACCCGGAACGGTTCGATCCCTCCGCATCCCGTTACACGCCCAAGGGAGTCGATGCCGCCAGCGGCGTCCGCAACCCGTACGCGGAGCTTCCGCCCGTCACTCCTTATGGCACGCCGCACGTCGGCATCTCGCCGGGATCAGTTCTGCCTCCTACCGGCAGCCTGCCTCCGCCCGTGATCCCGGCGACCATGCCCATGGGATCCAGTTCGGTCATCGCGGCCAAAAGCGGCATCTATGGCCAAGTCACCTACATTCCTGTTCCCGTGACCACGGTGCCGACGCCGACGCATCCGCCGATGCCGCCGCCGCCCCGCGTTCCGGAACCGCCGAACCCGACCTATTACCTCAATGCCTTCACGCCTTCGACGCCCCCGCAGGCCATGGCGTCGGCGCCGCAGATGCCGCAGGGGATGCCGTATCCCGTGCCCATGGGTCATCCCGGCATGATGAATGCGGGTTATCCCGGCATGGTTCACCCCGGCATGGCGCATCCCGGTATGGCGCATTCCGGTATGGCGCACCCGGGCATGCAACATCCCGGCATGGTGCATCCCGCCATGATGCAACAAGGCATGGGGTATCCTGGAATGCAGCCCGGCATGCCTGGCGGCTTCCCGCCCGGCGCCTCCGGCTCTCCCGCGAACCCGTTCCCCGTCGCTCGCAACTACAGCGGTCCTGGGGCGCCCAATCCCTTCGCGGGCATGCCGCAACAGGCCATGCAACAGCCAATTCAGCAAGCGAGCTATGTCCCCAGCCCAGCGCCGGTCGTCCCCGCCCAGGTGACGCAACTGCTCGCGGCGCTTCGCGAATCGATGTACCCCGCGCAGCGCGAATGGGCCGCCAACCAACTGGCCACCTTCGACTGGCGGGCCCATCCGGAAATCGCGCCGGCTCTCATCATGGCCGCCCGCATGGATCCGGCGGCCACCGTCCGCGCCGGCTGCGTCTATGGCCTTAGCCGTATGAACGCCGCCACCCAGCCCGTCTTGGAAACCTTCCATGCCCTCCGCGGCGACAGCGATCCCCGCGTGCGTCAGGAAGTCCAAAACGCCCTGGTCCGCATGGGGATGACCCAGTAGTCGTTAACACGAGACACTCGTTAGCACGACGCGCAAGCGAGTGTCTTCCTGAGCAAGCAAGTGACCCACTCGCTTGCGCGTCGTGCTAACAGGAAACCTATCCAGACCCCTCGCCTCATCGCGAGGGGTCTTTTACTTCCCCGCACGGGACATACAAAGATGCTTAGCTTCCTCTTCGTGACCCTGATGCTGAAGCGCATTTACTCTCGCATGGTCTTCCGAGGCTCGACATGATTCCCATCGATTTCAGCGGCAAGGTGGCCCTTATCACCGGCGTGGGCGACAACCAGAGCTTCGCCTGGCATATCGCCAAGGGCCTGCAAGCCGCCGGCGCCCGCCTCGTCTTCGCCAGTCATCCGCGCATGGTCAACATCGTGCAGATGCTCCTGGAAAGCGACAAACCCGACGATGTCGAAGCCCGCAAACTGCCCCACGGCGGCGGCGAACTCAAGCCCGAAATGGTCGTCGCCTGCGACGTCCGTTTCGACTCCATGGCCGACGTCGACGAAAAAACCAAGGCCGACCGCCGTTTCAACAAGCACGGCGATTTCACCATCAAGGGCATGATCGAGCAGGTCATCCCCAAATTCGGCAACATCGACATGCTCGTCCACAGCGTCGCCTTCTCCGCCGAGATCAAGAAGAAACTTGTCGACACCAGCCGCAACGGCTACCTCGAAGCTCTCAGCATCAGCGCCTATTCCCTTTCCGCCCTCGCCCATGCTTGCCAGCCTTACATGGCGGATCGCCCCGACGGCGCCAGCATCATCGGCCTGTCGTACCTGGGCGGCGTCCGCGTCGTCCCGCATTACGGCGGCGGCATGTCCACCGCCAAGGCCGCCCTGGAAATCGACGCCAAGCAACTCGCCCACAACCTGGGCACCAAAAACATCCGCGTCAACATCATCTCCGCCGGCCCCTACGCCTCCCGCGCCGCCAGCGCCATCGGCGACATCCAACACATGATCGACTACGCCGCCCAGCGCTCCCCGCTGCCCCGCGGCATCACCCCCGAGGAAGTCGCCAACGCCACCGTCTTCCTGTGCAGCCCCCTCGCCTCCGCCATCTCCGGCCACGTCCTCTACGTCGACTGCGGCTACAACGTCATGGGGTTGTAAGGGAGCAATTTTGCTGAAAGCCCCGAAAGCCCAGGGACGGCCGTCCCTGGGCTTTCGGGATCCTCACTACTGCATGCGACAACCGACACTCCCCCACCCATGACCCCGCAAAAAGAACCCCGCAACCCCCTCTACCTCCTGCTCCTCGTCATCGGGCTCGTCTTCATCCTGACCGCCCTCGCCTACGCCGTCGTCCCCGTCCTCGAAGAAAAAGCCCGCGACCAAGGCGTCGTCCCCCCGCCGTCCCCCTGGCGAGACTCCCTGCGCAGTCACGGCTGGAAATGGCTCCTCTACGAAGTCGCCGCTTTGGTCGTCGTCGGCCTCGCCTGCATGGGCCTAGACCGCTACCGCCGCTGGAGGTCGGAAATGGAGGACACAAACGCCGCGAAGTCGAACGAACCGTAACTTCGGCGGATTTCATTTCATTTCACACCCCCACACCCGATGTGAAATCCATTTTGCGGTCCGCGTCGCAACTTTAGACGATGAAACGTGTTAATTCATTTCGCCTCGATATGAAATGAATTCGCACCGAGCGAAAACCGCTCAAGTCACCTGCAATGCCCTCCGCGCCACTTTGCAAGGGCCGGTTTCGCATTGCAAACAAATCACCCTGTACGTATAATTGCCGTACATCATTCTAGGAGTGGATTCTCGTGAAGACCGTTCGTCTTGATATTCGCTTGCCCGAGGCATTGAAAGAAAAAGTTCAGGAGGCTGCGTGCCTTATGGGCCTGAGTACCACGGAATTCACCAAGAAAGCCCTTGAGGAGAAGGCGGACCAGATCAACGAGAAACAACACCTTTTGGTCCTTGTGAATGAAGACAGGGACCGACTCCTATCCGCATTGGCATCGCCTCCCAAGCCCATTCCAGAGTTGCAAAAGGCCTTCCAGTGGTACGAGCAAATTCATGAGCGACGAAGATCTTCTCGCAAACCTGCTGGTCGAGAACCTCCGCAAGATTCATGACCGCCAAAAATTCTGCTGCGGCGAAGCGGAACTCGATCAGTTCCTCACGAATCTCGCGGGGCAATACGAGCGCAAGGGCTTGAGCCGAACCTATGTCGCAACCGTTCCCGGGAGCGATAGGGTGGTGGGGTACTATTCCCTGTCTTCCCTTTCCGTGAGTTTCAATGAAATTCCGGAAGCAACTCTTAGAAAATTGAAGTTACCAGGCATTCCAATTCCTTGCATCCTCTTGGGTCGACTAGCCGTCGATCAATCCGTTCAGGGAAAAAGTGTTGGAAAGCACCTGTTGATGCACGCCCTATCAACGACGCTACACGCCTCGGACTCCATTGGTTCGGTTTTTCTGATCGTCCACGCTCTCCATGAGAATGCCAAAAGGTTTTACCGGAAATTTGGCTTTCAGGAGTTTCCCAACAATCAAATGCACCTTTTCCTCTCCCTGAAAGACGTCAAAGCCTCCCAAGGAAAATGAATAATGCCGAACCTATCCCCCGAACAGCTATTTAGGCAAGCGGCCGAAGACGAGGGCGCCATCTCGATCTCGGCCGGGGCTCGCGTCGCTCACATGCGCTTGGCCTTGGAGTCGGGTCGTGCCGTCAATGTCGATTTGTCGCCTGTTCCGGAAGGGAAGCGATCCGCTTTGGTCAACCTGATCCGAGAGATGGTTCGCTTGGCCGCCGCCGAAGCATTTCCACCATCGGCCGCGCCTTCCGCGAATCCCGCGGAAGCAATCCGCTAGCTCGCGCTGTTAAAGAAATCTAACTCCGCGGCTGGAACACCGTCGCCTTAATCTCCTCGTAAAGCCTTCGCGTTCCGCCAAAGAAGCGGGAAAAACCGCCCGCGAGGAAATACATCTCCTCGCCGATGCCGGCATCCTCTTCGTATTCCACCCGTATCCATTGCACGGGGCCGGTCGTGAAGAAGACGAACAACGAAAGGGCCGCGAAGATTCCCATGGTAAGCCTGTCGGCCGCCTACAATCCCAATGGCAAGATTCTCGACCCGGCGCGCCGCGTGAAGCGCCGCGACGAACAGATTGGGTCTTGCTTTTCCCACCCTCGACAACCCTGCAGACTTCCCCTCCATGAAAACCTTCCACTGCGATCACTGCGACAATCTCATCTTCTTCGAGAGCGTCCATTGTCTCGTTTGCAACCACAAGCTTGCCTATCTGCCGGATTGCGGCGTCGTCGGATCTCTCGGCCTGGGAGACGACGGGTTGTGGCGATCCCCGCTTGTCCGCGCGAAGGAGCCGCAGTATGGGACTCCCGGATGCCTCCTATCCCTTCGTGCTTTCCGCCCCGGTCGCCGAGAAGTTGCGCTTCGTCCACGACGTCGTCACCCAGCGGAAATGACAAGATTTTCGCTTGTGGCTTCAAATGCCTAGATTCGCCAAAGTGTCCAACAGCTTGTGTCCCAAGCCGGCCAGGTTGGGGTAGTGTTCCTCCGCTTGCAAGAGGGCCCGCTCCAAGCGGTCCCGGAGTCCCTGGACGACATGCCCCTCTTGCTGCGCATGCACCGCCTCGACGAGATGCGCCGTGCTTTCAGTGAGGTGCGCCAATCGATCCGCCGAGACTGTCGTTTCGCCCAGGGCATCGCTCAGTTCCTCCAAAAGCCCGGCCAGCATGCGCTGCACCTCCAGGCTTAAGGGATGCACTTCGTTCAGGATCCGGGCGATCAGCCGCACTTGCATTCGAATCGGCACGCTTCCCGGCACTTGGAGTTCCTTGTTCGTCATGTCTCTCTCCTTGATGCTGTCCATTGTCGTTCCGTGCGCGGCAATTTGCCAGGCTGCGCGCGAAAAATTCATGCCCCGCTTGAAAGACCAAGCGGGGCATGACTTTTTTAGAGATCGCAAGCGAATGGTACTAACGTCCGTCGGCCACGCCTGTTGTCGGCACTTCCAACTGAATGCGTGTTTCCTGGCCGGGACGCACGGCGACTTCCTTCGTCAGGGTGATCGGCGCGCCGTCCCGCATCACCGTCGCCTGGAGCGTGTAGGTGTACGATTCGTTGCGATTGAGCGGCGGGGAAACAAAGCGCCGCTGGCTCGATGTCGACTTGGTGGTGTAGCCGTCAATGGTCAAAGCGGCATTCTCCGGCAAGTCCACGATCAAGGTGGCGACAGCGGTCGCCGAAGGCGCGCCCATGGCAAGCGGTTGTCCGGCCGCGATTGGGCCATAGGGGATAAATGTGTTCTGGGGAATGTATGCAGAACCGTACCCCATACGTCCGCCGTAACTGCCAATGCCGCCGCCGTAACAGCCATAACTGCCGCCATAGCAACCATAGCCGCTTCCATAGCCGCCGCTATAGCAACCATAGCCGCCGCTATAGCAACCATAGCCGCCGCTATAGCAACCATAGCCGCCGCTATAGCAGCCGCCGTAGACACCGCCGTAACATCCGCGACCACCATAGCAACCAAAATTGCCGCCATAGCCCGCGCCCTGGCATCCATAACATCCGCTGTTGTGCCGACCGAAGTCTGGAGCATCCATTCCGCTCGTGACCGCTACCATCAACACGACGCTGTACATCTTCGTCTCCTCAAATTTGGGATTCGTGTCAGGCCTTGCACCTGCCTCTTCTCGTTGTGTGCCCCGTCTAAGTCGATCATACGGGGCCGTCAGCGGACTTGTCAACAACCTGTGTTTTTTTTGACGCATGTGTGTCATTCTTGGCCGCGTCCAGGAACTCGTGGCTGGCCCAGGTCATTCGCTTGGGCTTCATGTCGAAGCCATGCATGGTTGTCAGGTTTTGAGCCACTACCAAACCTGCGTCTTGCAGGAGCAAGACGTGATGTGCCACCACTTCAGCGGTGTGTCCCTGAATTTCCAGGTCTACCCAGCCGTGCGGATGCCCGCCCTTGTCCTCGATGGCGAGAAGAATTTGGCGGACAAGGTCCATGTCTCTTTTCATCACAACTCCCCCCGGAAGGCCCGGTCCAGGATGGCCGGGAGCATGGCATTGAGTTCTTTAGCGGTGGTAACCTGTTGTTGTTCGAGTTTCTTGGCCCGGTCCCGGAACTGATCAAGGTAAGCCACAACCTTCCGCTGCTGCCCCAAGGGGGGAAGTCGGAGTTTGAAATCTTTGGCGGCACCGATATTTAAGTGCGGGGATGCTGATCCCTTCATTCGGCCCATGATCTGGTCTTCGAAGACCAGCGGAGAGAGCCACTGGTAGAGGAGGAATTTGGGCTCGATCTTGTCACGATCCGGGCGGAGCATCATCACCCGTTGGCCAAGGCTGAAACGTTGTCCCTTCTCGACCATTCCTGCCTTTCCTGTACCTCCTCCTTCTCGCACAACGACAATATCACCCGGGGCCGGTTCACCTCGGCTCGTCCTTCGTTGATATTCAGCTTCACCAGTTTTTCGGGCGGTGCTGAGAAGTAGTTGTCCCCATCCCACGTCCGGAGAACGCACCGTGGGAATACCGTCTTCAGCGTAAATTGGATTTGAATGCAGGCAGTCGATGATCGCGGTGCAAACACTGTTGAGTGGAGTCGCGACTTCAGGCAGGTCCACGAAGACAGATCCCATTGATGCCTTCATCAATGCGGCACACTCTACAGTGAGCAGGTTTCGTAGGCTCTTCGCCTCCTCGATCTTGGCGGCCAGCGCGTCAATGCGTTCGACCAGTCGCCGCTGCTCGGACAGGGGCGGGAGGGCGATCGCTGTTGCCAGGAACCGATCCTCTTTCAGCCGAACTCGGTTCGTTGTGCCCTCACTGGCTGCCTTGCACAGGTCAATGAAGCCGCTTGTCTTGCTCAACCAACCGAGAAATCGGGCGTTCAACTGGTCAGGGTTGGGCGTAAAAACCGGAAAGTCATTGCTGACTACTGCACCTTCAAGTTGTTCGGGAATCAGCCCACTCGCTCCATTGCGAGCGTCAATGCGGGAAATGATGAATTGGTTGGTATGGACGCGAAGCCTTGATTCGGATGCAATCTCCCCTCCCAAGACTTCACGTCGAAGAGTGGCTCCATTCCCCCAAAGACGGACGGTCACTTCCTTGTACTTTTGATCCGGATGAAGCTGAATCCAGTCATCGGACTTCGACAGGACTTCTCCTAGCGGCACCATCGGCCAAGTTGCACTCATGCCAGCCCCCCCTTCTTCTTGTGCCTTCGCTTGGCCGCTGCCTTCTTGACCGGTGTTTCCGCCAACTCCGCTTCGAGGGTTTCGATGCTCGGCAGGCTTGATTGAAGCTCCTTGGGCAAGGCCTGGGTGAGTTCGTATTCCGAGATGCCGATGGGAGCCTGGAAACCCCGCAACGCGTACTCGGCAACCACGCGGTTTCGATTCTGGCAGAGGATCAGGCCGATGGAGCGAGCGTCGGTTTCGTGCTTCAATTTGTCGTCCACGACGTTCAGGTAGAAGTTCATCTTCCCCGCATAGCCGGGCTTGAAGGCTCCGGTCTTGAGGTCGATGACGACGAAGCAGCGGAGCTTCAGGTGATAGAAGAGCAGGTCGATGTAGAAGTCCTCGTCGCCGACTTCGATCCGGTACTGCCTGCCCACGAAGGAGAAGCCGGTGCCGAGTTCGAGCAGAAACTTTTGCAGGTGGCGCAGGAGTTGGGTTTCGAGTTCCCGTTCGTGAAAGGGTTCTTCCAGGGTGAGGAAGTCGAAGATGTAGGGATCCTTGAAAGCCTGCACGACCAGGTCAGACTGCGGCGACGGCAACAGAGCGGGCACGTTCGTGATGGCTTTGCCTTGACGGGCGTGAGCCTGGCTTTCGATCTGAATAAATAGGATGTTCCGGCTCCAGCCATGCTGCACCGTTTGCCGCATATACCAGACGCGTTGGCCGAGGTCTTTTACCTTTGAAAGCAGGACCGCATGATGGCCCCAGGGGATCAACCAGAGAAGGGATTCTTCCGCATCGATTTTTGCAACAGGTTGTTGCAAAATTGCAGCGTGCTGCGGCGAGACCTTGATCCTTGGAGGTTGTGCAACAGGCTGTTGCACAACTTCGGCCGGCTTGGAATAAGCCCGGAAGAACGCGACCATGAGCTTGAGATTCCGCTCCGAGAAGCCTTTCTCTTCGGGAAGTTCGTTCTTCAGGTCGATTGCCAACCGAGGAATCACGGCCGTGCCGTAACCTTCCGCTGCCTGCTTGGCGCCAATCATCCGGCCGATGTCCCAGTAGAGTCGAATCATCTCAGTGTTGGCGGCGAACACGGCACGCGTTTGGGCGTGCCGGATGCGCGACTTCACGTCCCGCAGCAGAGCCGAGTAGTCAGCGAGTGCCGTGACTGCCCCTGGTTTTTTCTTTTTACTCACGGCTTCCTCCCCAGGAGTTCCTTGATCTCCCGCATGATCTCCGCGATGCGGAGTTCTTTCTGGAGGATGTCGTCCGCCAATTGTTCGGGCGGCAGGTGCTCGAAATCGTCCTTGGCGTTCGGGTTCTTGATGTCGAGGTTGAAGCCATTCGCGGCAACCTGCTCAGCGGGAATTTTCCAGGCCCGGTCGGTTTCCTTGCGTTTGCTCCACCATTTGATGCACGCGGCGAATTCCTCGAACTGGATCGGCGAAGTCTTGGTGTAGTTTTTCTTCCCCTCGGGCAGGGGTTGCTCGTAATACCAGATGTGTTCGGTGGGGCCGGTTCGGTCGAAGAAGAGCAGGTTGGTCGGGATGCTGGTGTACGGGGAGAAGACGCCGTTGGGCAAGCGGACGATGGTGTGCAGGTTGAACTTGGTCAAAAGCTCCTGCTTGATCCGGGCGCAAACGCCGTCGCCGAAGAGGGTGCCGTTGGGAACGACGACTCCGGCCCGGCCTCCCCTCACCCCCTTCCCCTCTCCCGAAACGGGCGAGGGGTGGAGACGCAGTTTCCGCATGATGAGTTGCAGGAAGAGGAGAGCGGTTTCACTGGTTTGCTTGTCTTCGGGAAAGTTGCCCTGGATGCCGCGTTCTTCTTCCCCGCCGAAGGGTGGATTGGTTAGGATCACGTCCACCCGCTCGGAATCCTTGATCTCGGTCAGCTTCTGTTCCAGGCTGTTGCCCCGGGCGATCTCCGGGGATTCCAGACCGTGCAGCAATAGGTTCATCTGACAAAGCATGAAAGGGAGCGGCTTGGCTTCCCCGCCGAAGATGCTTTCTTCCTGGAGCGTTTTTCGCTGCTGAACCGTCTTGCACTGTTTTTCCAGGTGGGCATAGGTCTCGACCAGGAAGCCGCCGGTGCCGCACGCGGGGTCGAGGATTTTCTCGCCAAGCCGGGGATCGAGGACCGTGACCATGAAGCGAACGACGGCCCTGGGCGTGTAGAACTCGCCGGAGTCGCCGGCGGCGTCGCGCATCTCCTTGAGCATGGACTCGTACAGGTGGCCCAGCGTGTGGATTTCCTCGGTGCTGTCGAAGTGGATGCCGTTGATCTTGTTGATCACGTCCCGCAGCAGGTAGCCGGATTCCATGCGATTGGTCACGCCGGAATAGACGTTGCCAATCACTTGTTGCCGTGGATCGCGGCCGCCGATCAACGAACGAAGGTAGGCCAACAGCCCTTCCCGCTTGACGCCGTCCAGGATGACCTCGTCGCTATTGATGAACTTCCGCAGCTCGTCGCCGGTAATCCCATCTTCCTTGGCCGCCCAGTCCCGCCAACGATACGGCGGCACGATGAGGGGCCGATACTTCTCCTTCTTCATCTTGGCCCGGTCTTCGCGGATGACTTCATGGTCGTCCAGGAACTTGAGGAACAGAATCCAAGTGAGCATCGGCAACCGGTCCAAGTCGCCGTTGAGCCCCTTGTCCTTCCGCATGATGTCGCGGGCGGACTTGACGAGGCTGCCGAGCCGCTGGGCGGTGGTGAGGGGTTGAGCGGACTTGGTTTTGCTTCGTGCCACAGGTCGTCATTCCCCCCAAAGAGCGAACAAAGCGTTTGAGTAAGCTTCGGGAATCCCTCGTGCTGAAGTGGGCCCGATCTTGCCAGGCATGTCAAGCTTCTTCATGAGCTTCTTTAACTTGCTCCAGGTGATGCTTGTATCTTGGCAATCAGCGAAGTCTTCAACAAAGAAGCGGGTACATGTATCTTCATCTTGGCGATGAAGAATCGGAGCATGACGGTAAACAGCGGAGGGCGTCTTGGAACCGTGTGCCGACCACATCTGGATCACCGCGTCGCCCTCCTTGGCTTCGGTTCTAAAGCGAGTAGTACCCGTCCAGCGAATCCAGGACACTTCACTGGAGGACTTGGTTACTTTTGCCTCTGCGGCGGCCGTCCCGGACTCGATAAACTCTTGTTCGTCCGGGTAATCCTTTTTGAGTTCGTGGACACCAACCACCCATGTTCGGTGCTTGGGGATTATGACCTGTTTAGGCTTTGCTCCTTTCCCCTTGAAACGCGGCTGCGGGGTGACCTTGATCTTCTGGATTTTGTCCAAGAAGCCCTGGTCAATGCTAATGGCCTGGTTTGTCAATTGGTTGATGAAGGACGTAGCCATACCAACGGCCGCGGGGTTGTCCGTCACCCACGCGGCTTCTACCATTGTGCTCGCCGAGGATTCCGAAAGATTGGCAGACCCTATGACCACGGTGCCGCCAAGTAGCAGAATCTTCGAGTGAAGTCCAGGATGGGAATAGAGCTTGGCCCCACGCTTGAATGCACCAGCAAGAAGTCTAGCGTCTGTCTGTCCTGAAGCTATGGCGCGCTTGCTTGCATCGGTGATCAAAATATCACCGTTCCCAAATTTCAAATACTTCTCAGAGGTAACATAGGCGACGGCGGCCCGTATCGCAGAAGACGTCTTCGCGAGTGTCTTTATCATGGGCCACAAGTTATCACTGAGGAGTTCGTCCATGGTGTTTTTCACGCCGCGTACAAGTATTCCTGAAGCTTGCTGAACGCCTCAACCAGCCTCTCCGTTCCACCAAATTTGGACGCGATCTCCGTCAGGTTCCCATGTTGAGAAATGGGCGGCACCTCGAATACGTCAGGGAGCGAGAACTGGGCGGTGCCGTGTTCGGCATACTTGTCTAGCAGTTCGTTGATGATCGTGCGGGCCTCGGGGCCGTATTGATCGAAGAAGTCCTTCTTGTCCTTCCGGAGTTTCTCCGCACGTTGCTTTCTGGTGAGGAGGGGAGCGTTGTAGGCCAGGTGGCAGAGAAGGTCGAACGGGTCCGCATCCGGATTGCCGGCCGTGGCTGCCAGTTCGTTGAAGTCGATGCCCTTTTCTTCCAGCATCTCGACGATGGCGGACCTTTGCTCAAAGTCGGACCACTTCTTGCGCAGGTCGTCCGGGTCGGTGTAGAGAGTGCGGACGGTATCGGCGGCGTATTGTGTGATCTGGACCGTCCGCAGTTTGCTGCCGTCGACATCGAGGTCCAGGGTCACTTCGGTGTCGATCCCCACCTTGCCGCCCTTCACGTAGTATTTGCGGGGCGCCGGGTGTTCGTCGTCGTACTCGGGAATACCCGTCTCCTCGTCTTCCGGAGCGGGTTTGTCTTCCTCGGCGACCTGCTGCGAACCCTCTACGATTTCTCCCGCAGCGTCGATTTCTTCCTGGCTGACCAGGCTGGCTTCGCCGTCAAAATCGGGATCGGCAAACTTCTGGGTGGCTGTCCCCGTGTAGTCCAGGATGTTGAAGTACAGCTTGCCCTTGTCGTCACGAACGCGCGTGCCCCGGCCGATGATCTGCTTGAACTCGGTCATGGAGCCGATGACGCGGACCAGAACGACGTTTTGACAGGTGGGAGCATCCACGCCGGTCGTGAGGAGTTGCGATGTGGTCAAGATCACCGGATAGGGTTCTTCCGGATCCTGGAACTTGCTCAAGAAACCCCGACCGATATTTCCTTCGTCGGAGGTGACGCGGGCAACGTATTCTTCTCCCCGCTTCTTGGCGTCCTGCACCATGTCCGTGTTCAGATTGTTCAAGGCTCGCCGCATCTGGTCGGCATGTTCCTGATCGACGCAGAAGACGATGGTCTTGGCGTGCCGGTCGGTCTTCTTGAGGAAGTCCGTGATATGTCGGGCGATGGCATCCGTCCGGGCCTGGAGGGACACGCCGCCGGTCCGCTCGAAATCCTTGGTGTGGTATTCGGCGTCGGGGATCTCTCGACCGTGGGCGTCGAGCTGTCCCAAATTCGGTCGCCAGCCGGCGGCGTCGTAGGTGGTTAGAATTCGGTGAACCCGATACGGCGCCAGGAAACCATCGGCGATGCCTTGCTTCAGACTGTAGGTGTAGAGCGGGTTGCCGAAGTAAATGTAGGTGTCGCGGTTGTCTTCCCGGAGCGGGGTGGCGGTCATGCCGAGTTGAGAGGCGGGTTCGAAGTATTCCAAGATGTCCCGCCAGTTGCTCTCATCCTGGGCGGAACCTCGATGGCACTCGTCGATGACGATCAGGTCATAGAAGTCGGGCGCGTATTCCTTGAACAGTCCCGGCCTGCGTTCATCCTGGGCGATCGACTGGTAGGTCGCGAAGTACATCTCCCGGCTTTTGACGGCCTCACCCTTCTCGATCTTGTGGCGGGCATCGCCAAAGGGAGCAAACGTCTTGTCCTTCGGATCATTGACGAGGACATTCCGGTCGGCCAGAAACAGGATGCGCGGCTTTCGGTTCGGCTCGCCTTTCGTGTTCCACCCCGCATACCAGAGCTTCCAGCAGATTTGGAAGGCAACCACGGTTTTTCCGGTTCCCGTGGCCATGGTCAACAAGCAGCGGCCTTTCCCGCCCACGATGGATTCGACGGCGCGCTGGATGGCGATTCTCTGATAGTATCGAGGTTCCTTCCCCGGCTGTTGGAAGAAGGGCACCAAGAGAGCGTTGGCGGTCGCGGTGGTCAGCCCTTGACCTTGTTGATAGCGGAACCAGAGTTCATCCGGGGTTGGGAACCGATCCAGTTCGGTTTCCAGACCGGTGAAGTAGTCGTGCTCGATGATCCCGGCGCCGTTGGTGGCATAAGCGAACTTGAGGCCAAGGATGTCCGCGTAGTCTTTGGCCTGTTGCAGGCCATCGCCGGCGGGACGCTTGTCGGACTTGGCTTCCACCACTCCCAGCGTGATGTCGCGGGTGAACCGGAGCAGGAAATCGGAATACTTCTTCTTGAGGCGGCGGGGTTTGCCGCCCGCGACGATGATTCGGCCGTCGGTGAACGCAGTCTGTTCGCTGTAGAAATGATGGTTCCCTTCCCACCCAGCCGTTTCCAGCTTGGGCCGAACGAGGGTTCGGCAAGTATCGGCTTCATTCATGGGCAGGGCTTCACGGTAGGACGACGCAAGCGGATGAGCGCCGGGCGGCAGACGGTATTTTGCCGTATGGGTCGAAAGAAATCAAGGAAACATGGGAATTGGTTGACGTCGTCGGCCGCCCCGGTTATGGTCAACCGCTTTGAAAGCTGGAAACGCATCCCCTCGTGCCGTTCGCCGATTCTCATCGCGCACGGCGACCAAGACAAGCTAATCCCGCTCGCCCATGCGGAGAAACTTCGCGCGGCGTGCAAAGCGCCCGTGCGGTTTCACCTCTTGAAAGGCCTTGGACACAACGACCCGCTGCCGAGGAGTTTCTTCGTGACGCTACGGGAGTTTCTTGAGGGGGTGGAAGGCAATCAACCCAGAGTAAATTCGGGAAGCCAGACGAGCGCGCCGCCGCGCTGAGCCGATTGATGCGCACAGAGGCCGACACAGGTCCAGTTGGCGGACTGGACGGCGTTTGGCCAAGGATCGCGTTCCTCTACCAAGGCGTTGATGAATTCGTGGACCAGGTGAGGATGCGAGCCGCCATGGCCGGCACCTTGAATGAACGAGAGGTGTTCCGCGTCCTGTATCGAGCGCGTGAACATGCGAATCGGCTCCGGCAAGAGATGGGCGAAGTCGGTTGCCTCGATCTTGGAGGCAATCTGGGCCTCGGGCTTCTTGGCCGTGTGCAGGACATGGGGCTCCCCCTCGGTCAGCGTCCATTCGAAGCTCTTCTTGGTGCCGTAGACGTCGAAACTTTCCCGATACTGTCGGGCGACGTCGTACAGGAATCGCCAGATGTGAGCCACCACCTCGGAGTCTTTTATCTTGATATGGCAGGATTCGACCGCGTACTTGTTGCCCGACTTCTTGCGGATGTCCTCCCGAACCACCCCGGAACCGAAGCAGGAGACATACTCCGCACACCCGTCGACAAGTCCCAAACAAGGGCTGACGACGTGGGTCGCGTAGTGCATGGGGATCATCTTCTCCCAGTAATCCGGCCAGCCATCCATGTCTTGCGGATGAGAGGCCGCCAGGTATTGAATCTCGCCCAATTCCCCTTTGCGATACATCTCCTTGAGAAAGAGAAACTCACGCGCGTAGACCACCGTCTCGGCCATCATGTATTTGAGGCCCGTCTTCCGCACCAGTTCCACGATCTCGTAACATTCCTCGATGGTCGTGGCCATCGGCACGGTACACATCACATGCTTGCCGGCCTTGAGAGCGGCGATGGACATCCACGCATGGTCGGGAATCGGAGAGTTGATATGCACGCAATCGACATTGGGATCGGCCAGAACATCTTCAAAACGAGTGTATCGTTTCTCGATCCCGAATGTTTCGCCGATGTGCTTCAACTTTTCGGGGTTGCGCTGGCAGATCGCATAAACGTTCGCGGCCGGGTGCCGCTGGTAAATGGGAATGAACTCCGCTCCAAACCCCAGCCCAATCATCGCCACATCGATCTTCTGTTTCTTCATGGAACTGCCTATGGAAGACGAATTTCGGATGGAAAGGGGGACGCGGCGTGTTGATTTCTCCCAAGCAACCGCCCCCCGCGCCTGCCGTTTTCGATGTCTCGGACATACCGAATGATGGTCTCGCTATTCGCATCATAGCGGAGTCAAAGGCAAACGTCCGCCTCAAATCGGCTACTCCTGCAAATCCATGGCAAAAGTCACTTTCGGGCCGGAAAGAGGCCGCCGTGTCAAGGAACTGCTGGGAGGTAACATGCCGAGTGCATCGAAACTCGATCTTGGCTTTTCCTCCGAGTCGTCGTCGCTTCAATCCCGACCTCGATTGATTTCAATGACGAGGATGCGGGCGAGGAAATCGGGGCGGAGGGGGCCGGCGGCAGGCTGCGAGGGAAATAGAGGTGCGTCGCCTTTCTTCGGCCGCCATTTTCACTCACTGCAACATTGCTTGAATTTCACTCGCCTTCTTCATGCCTGATTCTGTCAAACGCCAAGGCTGATTCCGGATGTTATTGACCAGCCAACCTTCATCGGCGCCCTTTCCCCTTGCATACCTAAGATCACATTCCCAATTGTCCAAATCATTTTGGTTGTTGCACTCGGTGTCGACATCCTCGAATTGATTTGTCGAAAACAAATATGTATGGACTTCGTGTATCGCGTTACGCATTTGTAACCCGTTTCGGTTGCGAGCGAGGAGAAGCAACAAAAGCATGCAAAGACTCATCTGGTCAAATCGCCCCCCTTTGGTCCTTGCGACGGTGAAATGCCGCTCCCGGGCGGTAGGCATCTCAAAGTCCCGCAGTCGCGATTGGATAACCTCAAGGGTGCAGTCGTTTGAAAGCGATTCTACGAGTTTGATTATCGCGGCCTTAAGCGGACTCATGATGACCTCATTTCCAAAGGAACCGGAAAGGGAAAGAACCGGAAAGGGAGACGCAGCACGTTGATTCCTCCACGATTTTTTTTGATCTGAGCTTGTAGCCGTAAGTCGTACCAGACGGGAACCACACCACGGCGCCACGGGACACATGGAGCGCCCCCAAAATAGTCCCATCGGCTTTCACGTCGAAAATGGCGTCAGCGCGCCCAATCTCACGCTTTGGCCGTGTAATGTCAACTTCATTGGCAGGCATGTGATGCTCCTGGGCCGAATGCTAAAGCTCAGCCGCCGGGGCCGCTTCAGCATCCTTGGAACCTTCAGAAACGGATGCGGCGGCCCCGGTCGGCTGCAGCGCCTGGTTCGGCATTTTCGTCACAACGGGTCGGCGCGGCTCGCCATGGACGACTTTTCGCTTGCCTCCACAGTCCAAATCACGCAATGCCGCCGCCATGGCGTGGATGTCGTTGCCATGCGTACGACATCGCGGCTCGGCCACGCCGTCAGATAACTGGGAATCGTCGTTTCGACGTATACCGTTGGTTTCATCACTCTTCAGTCTATCCCATTTGGTCGCCGCCTGCAGCAGCGACTAGTTCAGCACGGACTCCATCCTATTCGGGAAAGGGGGATTCGGGAAAGGGGGACGCAGTTCGTTGTTTACTCAGCTCGTTGATTTCTCGAAATTCGGGAGTTCGCACTCGCGATTTGTGCCGGTAGGATAGCGGCACCACGTTAGCTTGGGCGTAGGCGACCTTGCCAGGGGGTTTTTCGGCGGGGGGTGGTTGAGGGGGTGTTGGGGGGGCGGCGGATGGGGCCGACGTCGGCGACGCGAGGGCCGTCGATGACGAGGCAGCGGTAGCCTTGCCAGCGGGTGAGGGGCCAGACGTTGACGCCGGCGGCGTCTTGGGAGTAGGCGGGTAGGACGATCTCGCGGTCGCCCAGGAGGTAACAGGGGGAGAGGGCGCCGCGATAGTGCATGGCGGGATGCCAATGGCCGAGGATCAGGCGTTTGGCGGGGGTGGGGAGGTGGCCATGGACGATGAGCCAGTCGGCAAGGGGATAGCCGTCGGGATGGAGGGGGGCGGGTTCGGTCCAGGCGCGGTCGTGGTTGCCGGGGACGACGGCGGCGAGTTCGACGTCGCGTTGTTGGAGCCAGGCGAGGAGTTGGTGCCAGAGCGTGGGGAGGTAGGTCTTCTCGAAGAGGTCGCCGGCGATGACGAGGCGCTGGACGGCGTTGGCGGCGAGGGCGTCGTGCAGGGGTTGCAGTATCGTGTCGAGGGGGACGGAGGGGATCGAGTCGCCGCCTTGCCGGCGGGCCTCGGCGTAGCCTAGATGCAGGTCGGCGACGACGGCGGTGCGGGTCGGGAGGTGGACGGCGACGCGGTGGGGGGTGAGAAGCCAGTCGTTGGGCAGGGGCATGGGGGGAGTCCATTCGCGGGGGGTGGGCGCCGGGGGGAGGAAACAGAAACCGGGGGCTTACGCCGCCCGGCTCGCCGGGGGTTTAGCGTGTCGCGCCTTCGAGGTACATCATGACGACGGCGAGGTCGGAGGGGCTGATGCCGCTGATGCGGGATGCTTGGCCCAGGCTGCCGGGGCGGATCTTCGAGAGTTTCTCGCGGGCCTCGAAGCGCAGTTGCGGCATGGCGAGGTAGTCGAACGTCGCGGGGATCGCCTTGTGTTCGAGGCGTTGGAACTTCTCGACCTGGGCGGCCTGGCGGTCGATGTAGCCCGCGTACTTGGCTTCGAGGACGACCTGCTCGATGACGTTTGGCGCGAAGGCACGCAGCGTCGGTTCCATCTCGGCGACGCGGTCCCAGGGGACTTCGGTGCGGCGCAGCCAGCGTTCGAGCGTGTCGCCTTGGTGCTTGTGTTCGCGGAGAGCGGTTTGCAGTTGCGCGATGCCGGCTTCCTTGGATTGGCAGCGCTGCCAGTCGTTCTCGTTGACCAGACCGGCGCGGCGTCCAAGCGGGGTGAGACGGCGGTCGGCGTTGTCGTGACGCAGGAGCAGGCGATACTCGGCCCGCGACGTGAACATGCGATAGGGTTCGTCCACGCCCTTGGTGACGAGATCGTCGATGAGGACGCCGATATACGCCTGGCTGCGATCGAGGATGAGCGGGGCGTCGCCCTTGATCTTGAGGGCCGCGTTCATGCCGGCCATCAGACCTTGGGCGGCGGCTTCTTCGTAGCCCGTGGTGCCGTTGATCTGGCCCGCGAAGTAGAGGCCGGCGACGCGCTTGGTCTCGAGCGTGGGGAAGAGTTGCGACGGAGGCGAGTAATCGTACTCGACCGCGTAGCCCCAGCGGAGAATCTCGGCCTTCTCCAGGCCCGGAATCTCCGCGAGCATCGCCTGTTGCACGTCGTTGGGCAGGCTGGTGCTGATGCCGTTGCAGTAGTATTCCAGCGTGTTGCGGCCTTCGGGTTCGAGATAGATCTGGTGGCGATCCTTGTCGGCGAAGCGCACCACCTTGTCTTCGATGGACGGGCAATAGCGCGGGCCCCGGCTGTTGATTTGGCCGCTGTACATCGGCGCGCGGTCCAGGTTCGCGCGGATCAGGTCGTGAACCTTTTCGTTGGTGTAGGTGATGTGGCAATCCATCTGCGGCTGCGTGAGGCGATCGGTCGCAAAGCTGAACGGGCGCGGGTCGTCGTCGCCGGGCTGGACTTCGAGGTTATTGAAGTCGATGGTTCGGCCATTGATGCGGCAGGGCGTGCCGGTCTTGAAGCGCGCGAGTTCGAAGCCGCAACCGGTGAGGCTGTCGCTTAAGGATTCCGCGGATTGGTCGCCCGCCCTGCCGCCGCGCGTCTTCGCCTCGCCCATGTGCATGAGCGCCTTGAGGAAGGTGCCGGTGGTGAGGATGACAGCTGAGGCGCGGTAGAAGATGTCGCCGCGGGTGCGGACGCCGGTGACTTTGAAGGGAACGGGCGTATCGCACGCTTCAATCTCGATGCGCTCGACCAGTTCCTGACGCACGGTCAGGTTCGGCTGCGCTTCGCAGACGTGTTTCATGAGGAACTGATACGCCTTCTTGTCCGCCTGGGCGCGGGGCGAGTGCATGGCCGGCCCCTTGGTGCGGTTGAGCATGCGGAACTGGATGGCGGTCGCGTCGATGCACTTGCCCATCGCGCCGCCCAGGGCGTCGATCTCGCGGACGATCTGTCCTTTGGCGACGCCGCCGATGGCGGGGTTGCAACTCATCTGGCCGATCGAGTCGGCGTTCATGGTGAGGAGGCAGGTGCGCAGGCCCATGCGCGCGCCGGCGAGGGCGGCTTCGATGCCGGCATGGCCGGCGCCGATGATGAGGAGATCGTAGTTGAAGGTGAGGTGGGGCATGATGTAGTCAATTAGGTTCGTCGCGGCCAATGTTGCATTTTTGAAATTGTTGGAGTAGAGCCTCCCGTGAACCAGTACCTGGTCTTCCATTTTCGGAGCCATTGGGCCCGCGTTGCTCAAACCACTCCTTGAACTTCGCGAAACGGCGTGCGCTTTGGGCCAGTTTCTCTTCGATTTCCGGAGGATTCCCGCGTGCCAACCGCTCCTCTACCTTGCGATGTTCCTCCATAAGCGTCTTCCGATTTTCCTCCAGATAGGCCAGCGCGGCACACAACTGGTCCTGAGACAATTTAAGAATGTCGCGAATCTCCGCTTCGCTGAAGCCCTCCTCGATATATGGAATGATGTTCAGAAGCGTGATCCGCGTCCCCGCGATTTCCGGACCTCGCCCACGATTGATGATCGGTGTGGTCATTAGGTATCCCTCCTGCACTAGCGACTCTCCAACAAATACGTCCACTGACCGATCCGATTCTTCTTCCGCTGCCAGCGAAACGCCCTTCCGAAAACCGCCGATGGATACCATCCGCCCTTCGCTTCGATTGGCTCAAAACCGGTCTCTTGCCAACGGTAGGGCATGAACCGAATCTTCGCGCCCCGCGCGTCGATGAGCCAGTATTCCTTGATCTTCGCAAGGTGATACAGATGCATGAGCGTTTGGGTGTCTTTCTTTTCCGACGAGGGGCTGAGGATTTCGACGACCCAGTCGGCGCTGCCTTCCAGTTCGATGAAGTCCTCTTCATCTGCGGTCGGGATCTGCTTCACCAATCCCGACTCGTACGACTCCCAGGACACGAACAGCGCGTCCGGCTCGACGGACAGATCCGCCGCCCGATGAACCAGGCGCGTTCGATCCGTGAAGAACTCTCCCAAGTCTTGCTCGACGACGACGTTGGCCAAGATTCGACCCATTTCCGTCTTCAGTTTGTTATGCGAGTTGAGTCGTTCGGGGCTCATATCCACCCAGATTTCACCTGCGAGATAAAAGATCTGGCCATGCTCCGGAAACGCATCCGAACACGACCAACGCCGAAAACCCGCGAGATCGCGCGCGTCCGCCGGAATGGTGAACGACATCGGCAGAAAATCTTCGCCGGGCGTTTTCTTTCCCCGCTTTGGCGCGGCGGGCTTTCGTTTGGATACGGTCGTCGCCATGAACTACCTCCTCGCCATCCGTCCGGGGACATCAACGCATTTCCAAGCGATGCTGGATCTCGCCGAGTCGATTCTTGAATTGCCGCCAACGGAAGGAATGCCCGAAAACCTCGGAGGCATTCCAGCCGTTCTTCGCCGCGATTGCCTTGTATCCTTCCGGCGCCCACTGATACAGGGTGAACCGAAACTTATCCCTGGCATCAATGAGCCAATACTCCGAGATGCCCGCCAAGTGATATTTGCTGAGAAGTTCCTTCGTGTCCTTTTCCTCTGACGATGGACTTACGATTTCAACCACCCAGTCCGGCGAGCCAATCAGTTCGACCGATGCTCGTCCATCTTTGGCCGACTGTTTGGTCAGCTTACCCTTCTCGTAACTGGCCCAAAGTGCGAACAACCCATCCGGCTCGCAGGAAAGCTCCGCGTCCAAGTTCACCAGACGCACCCGATCGGCCTGGAACTTCCCCAGGTCTTCGCTGACCGCGAGGTTGGCGAGGACGCGGTTGAGCTCCGTTTTGACGTCGTTGTGCGACTCGATTCGCTCCGGGCTCATGTCCACCCAAATCTTTCCCGCGATGAAGGCGATGCTCCCATTCTCGGGAAACTGGCGCGCGCGAGACCAGTCGCGGAATCCTTCCAGATCGCGTGCCTGCGCAGGGATCGCAAAGGCGAGCGGACTCAACGCCTCGCGTGTTTGCGAGTCGACGCCTTCCTTCGACGGTGATCGTTTCCGTGCTGCGGTTGTTGCCATCGTCTTCATACCTTCAATCTCGACCGATTACCCTGTTCACACTACCAGGCTACGACGCAAAAACCAAGCGCGGCGCCACTCCAGTCGCTGACGCTCCTGGCTCACTATGATCCATGCTTGCCGCCCTCTCCGCCTCGCGGTAAACCAAACTCCGGTCGCTCATGCTCCCGGCTCGCCAAGTACGTCAAGAAATGAGGCTCTTCATGGACCTTCTCCAAGCAGCCATCCACGGCTTCAAATCCGTCGACGCCGATCCCGCCTACAAGCGACAAGCCGCCAAGTATCTGGAGCGTTGGCTCACCCAACCCGAGTTCGCTCCCTACCGTCCGCAGCTCGAATGGCTCATCCACGAGAAGAAGTGGCCCGGCCTCCTCGACCGCTTCTACCAGATCCTCCCCTTCGGCACCGGCGGGCGGCGCGGCGCCGTCGGCATCGGCCCCAATCGCATGAACGCCTGGACTCTCGGCGCCTCCGTCCAGGGCCACTGCGAGTACCTCAAGGAACGCTTCCCCAAGCTCCGCGACATCAAGGTCGCCCTCGCCTACGACGTCCGCCGGTTCGAGGACCAACGCAAACTCTACAACCCCGCGCTGCCCAACCCCGTCCTCCACCTCTCCAGCCGCAAGTTCGCCGAGCAAGCCGCCTGCGTTTACGCCGCCAACGGCATCCACGCCTGGATCCTCCCCGAGAACAGCCCCAAATACATGGCTACCCCCGAACTCTCCTACGCCATCCGCCACCTCGGCGCCCACGGCGGACTCAACATCTCCGCCTCCCACAACCCCTCCGACGACAACGGCGGCAAGTTCTACGACGAACGCGGCGGACAGCCCGTCCCCCCCGACGACCAGATCATGGCCGACCTCGTCGATCAGGTCACCACTATTAAGGAGCTTCCCTGGGCCGAGTCGGTTCGCGGCGGCAAGATCCACTTCTTGGGCGACGAACCCCACAAGGCCTACATCGACCTCTGCGTCAAGCAGGCCCTCATCCCCCCGCCCAAGTTCGACGAGTTCCAGGTCGTCTTCACCCCCCTCCACGGCGTCGGCCACTTGACCGCAATGGAAGCCCTCGAACAACGCGGCTTCCGCGTCCGCCCCGTCGAGTCGCAGATGAAGCCCGACGGCCAGTTCCCCAACGTCACCCAGTCCCCCAACCCCGAAGTCCCCGCCTCCATGGACCGCGCCGAAGCCCTCGCCATAGAGCTCCAAGCCGACATCGTCCTCGCCACCGACCCCGACGCCGACCGCCTGGGCGGCATGGTCCCCGACGCCGCCGGCGCCTTCCACATCCTGAACGGCAACACCATCGCCGCCCTCCTCACCCACTACAAGCTCTCCCAACTCGCCGCTAACGGCCAGATGCCCCCCTCGCCCATCGTCGTCAAGACTCTCGTCACCACCAACCTCATCTCCCGCATCGCCCGCCACTTCCAGGCCCAGATCGTCGACAACCTCCTCGTCGGCTTCAAGTACATCGCCGAGGTCATCTGGCAACTCGAGTCCCAAGGCTGCTACGAAGACGTCAAAGGCACCCCCGAAGACTTCATCCTCGGCTGCGAGGAAAGCCACGGCGTCCTCGTCACCCCCCACATCCGCGACAAGGACGCCGCCGCCGGCTGCCTCCTCCTCGCCGAAGTCGCCCTCGACCAGAAACGCAAAGGCCGCACCGTCCTCGACTATCTCGCCGACATCCACCGCCAGTTCGGCTACTACCGCAACGAAGTCCGCAACATCATCATGCCCGGCGTCGAAGGCAAGCAGAACATGACCCGCATGCTCCAACGCCTCCGCGTCGACCCGCCCCGCTCCCTCGCCGACCTCCCCGTCACCGCCGTCGACGACCTCCTCGACGAAGAAGGCTGGATGGGCCCCTACAAAGGCGGCACCGACAAAGCCTCCCGCAACTTCCTCCTCTTCCAACTCGGCGACCACGCCCGCATCGCCATCCGCCCCAGCGGCACCGAACCCAAAGCCAAAGCCTACATCGAAGCCTCCTGCCCCCCCCAACCCCACGCCAAACCCGACGCCTGGCAACAACAATGCGCCGCCGTCGACACCCTCGCCACCCGCCTCGCCGACGCCATCCTCACCCTCTGCAAGTAACCCGCGTCTCCCTCTCCCCCGGTACTCC